>Ga0335085_10000141_pt1 | contig 229110 bp, 155 predicted proteins | sample Lox_Sample_45_FD_206712 | JGI IMG/M metagenome (GOLD analysis project Ga0335085, IMG submission 206712) | Soil microbial communities from Loxahatchee National Wildlife Refuge, Florida, United States - Lox_Sample_4.5 | ecosystem: Environmental > Terrestrial > Soil > Wetlands | place: USA... | reverse complement strand
CTACGGCAAGATAGGCACTACCGAGGTCAGGGAAAGCGAGGCTTTTCTCTACTGCCGCAAATCTCAGACAGACGAATCTAAATTCGTATATAACGGATGCGTTGCGGAGTTGCGGCGATGGGGACACTGAAAGGGAAAATCGTCCCGCCAATAAATAGTTCCGTTCTCTTCGAGAAGTGGCGGAAACGGCGGGGTCTCAAGATTGCCTTATGGACGAATCTCGAAACTGACGGGGTAGTCTTTGAAGTCGGTTATGACGAGTATTGGGGTGCAGAGAGTCTGAAAGTCGCAATCGAGATTGAAGTCGGACGCTCAAACCCTGCTTCGCACGTTGAGTGGTTATAACATGACGACATTCCGGGTGAAGAAATTCGTTTGGCTCGATCAGGAGTTTAGGGAGAATAGCGGCAAATATACCCGGCTGAAGAGTTGAAGGCTTGGAAAGTGAGCCGAGCGGTTGGAAACCCACGAAACAACAATGCGGGATTGATTGCCCCGGTGTGAGCTTTACCTTCCGCAACGACGAGTGTATGACACGCAGAAGAAAATGCACCCAGCGATGAAAAACGAGGGCGGAGAATATGGCATTCCCACAGTTGACCACGGAGCAGGTGGAGCATCTCTCGGCTGCGGTCGCGCAGTTCATCGCTTCCAAACGTGAAGCATACTTGCCCCAATCAGTTCCCCTGACTTGGGAGCAGCGTCTAGCTATGGAGGGATTCTTCCTCCACGTCGTCATCGATAGGACTCGACTCGTCGTACTCCAGAACAGACGTGTGCAGAATCCCGATTTTTACCCCGAGCTTCGGCAGTTAGGTTTCAATAACTTGCCAGATTTCGGGACAATGATCGCAATCACCTTCGGGAATGTCGTGGTCTCTCATCAGCCGTTCACTCACGGAGTCCTATTCCATGAGCTTGTACATGTTGAACAGTATCGACAGCTTGGAATTGTGGAGTTCTCTAATCTGTATGTTCGTGGACTTCTAACAGAGGGAGGATATGAAGATATTCCCCTCGAAAAGAACGCATACATCCTCGGGGCACGATTCGAAGCGAATCCTCAGCAGCACTTTTCAGTCAGTGATAAGGTCACCGAGTGGATTCGGCACGACCGATTCTGAGTGGAATCCCATCACCAAACCACGATGACAAGCCGGGGCGTCCCTGCTGAGGTTATGCTAGCTTCCGGAAGTTAGGCGCACCCAAACTTCTGAAGAATTACTGCGAAAGGAATGCCTGAATGGATAATGCTTTAGCCAATGCCAGTTCTCCGGGGCACGTCGTGGCAAGCGAGCCCGCGAGATCGTAGCGATGATGCAATCCACCGAGCTTGGGCACGGAGACGATTTTCGTGTTCGGTCCAGCGCCGATCAAGGCTTTCCTGCTTGCGGGAGTCCGCTTGTCCAACCCGAGATGCGTTCTGTCGTCGTGGTAATAGCGAACGTATAGGTTCATGAACTTTTTCAGATGTCGTTCATCGAGCACGATTATATGGTCGAGCAGATCGCGACGGCAGGAACCCCCAAAACGTTCGGCCACGCCGTTCTCCAAGGGCTTTTGAAAGACGTGCGGACAGATTTTATGCCAAGGATTCTTGCAGTTTCAATGAACTCTGCGCTGAACGTGGCGTAGCGGTCGTGAATCAGAGAGCGCGGCGCAGAGTGTACGGGAACGCCTCGCGCAATTGCTGAGTCGCCCAGGCGCTGGTTGGATGTCGGGTCATGTTGAAGTGAAGAATGCGCCGCCGGTCATGGGCGATTACGAAGAAGCAATACAGCACCCCGAAGGTCAGTGTGGGAACCGCAAAGAAGTCCATTGCGGCAATGGCCTCGCGTTGATTGCTTAGAAACGCCGCCCATCGCCTGGCTGGCTCAGGATCCCTGGAAGTCTTTCGCATCCAGCGCAACACGGCACGCTCGGAGATCTCGAAGCCCAGCATCTTCAGTTCGCCTTGAACGCAGGCGCACCCCCTGTGGAGTTCTCCGCGACCATGCGAGAGTCCACGTGAAGAAACATCCTTCTGTATTCAACCAGCACCTTTGCAAGGCCCGCGGCGCATTCGATTGACGAAGGGCGTTAGAACTCAAATCGCGCGCCGATTTGAAGGAAGCGCGCCGGGTATTGCGACGTAGCTTTGCCGAAGCTGCCGCTGGTAAGGCCGGACGAAATGCCCCCGAGATTTGCCCGGTTGAAGAGGTTGTAGGCTTCGAGGCGAAGTTGCAGGTTGGCATTCTCCCAGACATGCGTATTTTTGAGCAAAGCAAAGTCAGTGTTTGCATAGCCCGGGTTGCGGAAGCGATTTGGCTGTTCGTTCCCTTCAATGCCGAAGGACGGGACAGGGAAGTCGGTGACCTTGAAGACGCCATTGAGGTTTGCCTGGCGCGAGTTTGGAATGGCGTAGCCGAAGGTGGGCAAATTCGGATAGTCGCTGTTGAATCCATCGGCGTTGTAGTCGCCACCGGTATTGCCTACGACGGTGGTGCCGGCAGGACAAACACCGCCTGACGGTTTTCCGCTGGAGCAGACCGGCGCAAAAGCCGCGCTGGTACTCACGGTGAAAGGTGTGCCGCTCTGTAAGATTGTGATGGCATTCAGAGACCATCCGTTGACGATGACGCGTGCGGGAGCGAAGAAACTGCTATGCAGGCTAGGGAGATCGTAGCTGACAGCCATGGAGTAGCGATTGGGCGTGTCCCAGTTCGACGGAGACCAATACTGCGAGTAGTTGCCGGTGTTGGATTGGACGGTGGGGTATGTGCCGGCATCGTCCCAGGAACTGGAGCGCGTGTAGGAGGCGTCGATGTTGCCGTGTCCCCAGAAACGCCCTTTGAACTCGGCGATGAAGGCGTTGTAGGTGGCGGTGGGTCCGTTAACGGTGTAGCGAATAGTTCCGAAGTTCGGGTTGAGGCGCACGAGCTTTCCGTTGTTCTGGATCAGGCTGCCGGGGAAGTTGTTGATGTCGTAACCATAGTATGCATTGGTAGTGTGCCCTGCAAAGTCAGTGAAGAGATCCTTCGAGTGCGATCCGGAATAGCCTGCGGCCACGGAGAAGTTTCTTCCAAGAGAGCGTTCGAGGGCCACGCTGTAGTTAAGGGTATTGGAGGCCCTGAGATTGGGATCGTTTCCCGCGATGTTGAGTTGCACGGTGGAGTTGGCGTATCCGCCCCATTGGTTGAGGCCGTAACCTGGGAAAGCCGGATACGTAAACCCGAACGGGTAGGTATCGCTGGTGCCAAGCGAGAAGATGGGTGGCGTGGTGGTGCCGGTAAGAAAGGTGGGAGTCGTGGATGCAGGAGGATTGCCGAACTCGTTTTGCACGTTCCCGAGAGTTACCCAATCGTGATACAGGCCGATGCCTCCGCGCAGGACCCACTTACCGCTGCCGACAGGATCCCAGGCAGCGCCCACGCGGGGACTAAACGCGGTGATTGCATGGTTGAAGGCCTGAGGCTCCTGAATCACTGAGCCGTTGGCGATTTGCTGAGTGACCGTTGCGCCCGAACCGTAGAAGAAGTTGGCGAGAGGGGAGCCATTCTCTGGCGATGGATTGCCGAAGTCGTCCCAACGGATGCCGTAGTTGAGGGTGAGCCTGCGGGTCGCTTTCCAGGAATCCTGGGCGAAGACTCCAAAGTTGGTGCCATGAGCCTGCAGGCTGCCGCCGAGTTCGCCGGCCTGCTGCCCTGTGACCGGGTTGAATGCGACGCCCGTCTCGCTATAGACGTTGCCCTGAAGCAGAGACACGGGATCCTGGAAAGTCAGAGACGGTTGCGAGTACCACTGACCGAAGAAGGTGAGATTATCGCCGTGAAAGCCTTCATATCCGAGCGAGAGATCGTGGGTTCTGAAGATGTGCATGAAAACGTCGCGCCAGACGTAATGGTGCTGGACATAGTCCTCATGCGCTTTGCTGACGCCTATGTTCACGTTCCAACCGTTAACAGCCACGATCGGGACATGAAACGGGCCGGTCGCGTCAATCAGGCCTTCCATGCGCAGGAAGCCAAAGGCGACTTCATTGAGCGTGTTTGACGAGAAGGTGTGCGACTCATTGGCTTGGACAGAGCGCACGATGTAGTGCTGGGGCGCGATCATGCCGACGCGGATTGAGGGGCCGCCGGTGTCGAGGCCGGTACGATAGTAGTTGCCGTAGACGCGGTCCTTCTTCCAGTACTTGTCGCCGCGGAAGTTGTATTGCAGGGCGTTGCGGTAGTTGGTGGCGTTAAAGACACCGGTATCAAAGACGGGGAGAGAGCAGGGAATGTTGGAAGTAGCCGCGGTATCACAGGTGGACGAATAAATGGCGGACGCGGTCTTGGTGACTTTGGCATTAGAAACATTGCTTGCGGGATATTTCGCAAGAAGCTGCGTGCCCAGGGCGTTCGGGAAGTTCTGCTGCGCCCAAGCCGTGAACTGCGGATCTTCAAAAACTGCAGAGGAGTTTGTGGACTGCGTGAGTGAAAGAAGTGGCTCCCAGCCTGTAAAGAAATAGGTCTGGTGCAGGAACGGAACAGGGCCGCCGAGCGTGGCAGAAATGTTGTTGGAGTGATATTTGGGAATCGTATGTGAGAACTCGCTGCCAGCCTGCATCATGTTGTTGGTGAAATATTCGCTGCCCAGAAAGTGATAATGCTCCGTCCCGGATCTTGTGGTCATGACTTCAACCATGGAACTGTTGCGCCCGTAGTCGACGTTGTATGTGTTGACCTGGACGGTTGCCTCCTGCACTGTGTCAGGGTTCGGGACGAGGTTCAAGACGCCGGGAGTAATGTCGCTGGTGATGTCGAGACCGTCGACCACGTACATGTTGCCAACACTGCTGCGGCCGTTGGCGCTAGCACTGACCTGGGTTTCGGCCGCGTAATTGTCAGTAGATTGGCCATTGCCGCCTGAGCCGATGATTCCAAGGCCGGTGACACCGGGAGCGATGCTGGTGAGCGCCAGCAGATCGTGGCCGGGGAGAGGTAGAGAGTCGAGACTCGCTGAGTCGATAGTCATTTGTGTGCGGGATTCAGCAGTATCGAGCACCGGCGGCTGGTCGGTGACATTGATCGTCTGAGACTGGGCTGAAACACTCAGAGCGACCGGAAGATTCATCGTCTGGTCGGTTTGTAGTTGGATGGTTACCTGGTGAGCGGCGAATCCTGCAGCCGTAGTGACGACCTGATAATAGCCGGGCGCGAGGCTCAAAAACCGAAATACGCCCTGCTGGTCGGAGGTAGTGTGCTGTGACACCCCGGTTGCGGTGTTCGTGAGTGTGACCATTGCTCCGGGGACCACAGCGCCCGTCGGATCCGATACTGTGCCCTGCAGACTGCTTGAAAACTGTCCGTATGCTGCGGTCGCGACTCCCAGAATGAAGGGCAGCAGGCCTCTCAATAAGGTCTTCCTCATTGTGGTTTCCTCCTAAGAATTAGCGTCGGATTTCGCGGTTGGCGGTCCCTACCGGGCCCGGTTTCTCATCGGCATACAACGATAGAAAGCCGATAATGGCATGTCAAGCACTTTCTGAGAATAAATTATAGTTTTCGAAAATTAACTACGGAAAAGGAAAAGGCCAATTGAAAATGCATGTGGAACTCTTAGTGTTGTTCGCCAAAACTCCATCCGCGCGAAGAAGCGAGATCTCTTATCGGTTACGGTCGCCCGCCGCCCGATAAACAGGGAGCGCCTGGCCGTAGTAGGCCAGCGCCTTCTGCCAATCGCCTACTTCGGAATAGATATTGCCGATATTCGTCAGCGCACTCGCCTCACCGTCGCGATCGCCGACTGCCCGCGCGTCCCTAATCCGGTTCTGTAACTGATCCAGCTTGGCTTTCGCCTGGGCAGGCAAGGCAGAACTAACACCCTCGGCGACACCGGCAGTTTCTAGCTGAGCGCGAAGCGAAGGGATCGAAAAGGGGGCGGACACAATAACCACAGCGATTGCAGATAACACTACGGCGGGAGCCGAATTGAACCGTCCAGGCATAGCGATATTGTTGGGGCCGAGGAAATAGAGGATGAAGAAAGGGGCCGGTGCGGCTCAACAGAGGGAATTGTTTGCAGTGTAATGAGAGCTCTTCTGGAGGTCAATGATAAATCGCGGGAGCGATTCACGAGCGATTGGAGACAGCAGCAGGAAACGGGCATGTCGGAAGTGACTTTGGGATAATCTGCTGCCCGGACGAGCTGTCGCAAAGGAATCATCCGATGCGAAATCCCCAACGAGCTATCCGCGAGTATCAAAGAATGAATAGGACAGGTTTTGCGAAAGGACACTGTGGATTTCTCCGGCAGAGAATTCGTTGGATTTCTGCAAAGAATTAGGAGTGGCAAACGGCCCTCCAGTGGCTTTCCATAGCAAGAATCGCGAAGTTTGGCCGGGAATCGGATGGTGATCGCCGAATTTTCTATATATTGCTGATTATAGATATTTTATGGCGGAGAGAGGGAAATTCGAAACTGTCGTTCCTTAACATATTCATAATAATATAGTTATAATCACATAGCATCTCATGGTCATACAATGGTAATACAATTGGGTCTGTGGACACCCGAACCGCAACGGTAATCATACGCTTTCGAGCGCCCGATGGAACTTGGAAGCGTGCGACCGCACCGCACGGTGCCGACGGCCGGATCAAGCCTGGTTTCGCACGAGTCAACGGCAAGGTCCAGGAGGTCAGGCAGTACCAATACCAGGTTCGATATTACGAGCAACGTAAACTCCGTTACGAGGCGGTGGGCACGAATGCGGCCGACGCAGAAGATCGACGGCGCATCATTCAAATGCAAACAAGCGCAAAGGCGGTTGCCGAGGCCGCTGGGCTCAGAGTCGAGCCTATCGAAGAAAAGGAGAGGACGCTTTCGCAAAGCGCGCAGGCCTACATCCGCGACGCCAGAGGACGGCGAGCAAACGAGGCTGCGCTCCAAGCGGAAGCCGTTACATCTGAGTTTCTCAGGCTCATCAAGAAGAGCCACATCGATCAGGTCAAGCGGGAAGACATCCTGCGTTACCACGATTCCCTCCGGACCCGCGGGCTGAGTGACCGCACCATCGCCAACAAGCACGCGCGGCTGAAATCATGGCTCCGGTTTGCTGGGGCCGAAGATACGATCTTTCCGCCAGCGCCGAAATACGAGAAGAAGCTGCCGACTGTGTATACCGCCGAGCAGCTCACGTCGATCCTCAATGCTGCCGATCCGTACATGAGACTCGTGATAGGCCTGGCTCTCAAGTGCGGGCTTCGCGATCAGGAACTGGTCTTTCTCGAATGGTCGGATATCAATGAGCATGACAAGGTGCTTCGCGTGCAAGGTAAGGAGCAATGGGGGTTCAAAGTGAAAGACTCCGAACAGAGGGAGCTGCCGATCCCAGATGACCTTCTTAAAGAATTGAAGGCGCGGAAAGCGAAGTGCAAGAAGCATCGGCTGGTACTGGGCACCGCGACAGATCAACCCAACACGAAGCTTTTGAGAACACTGAAAAAGCTGGCGAAGCATGCAGGACTCAACTGTCAACGATGCGCGGGCTGTAGCGGGAGACTGAAGGAGTGCCGGGAATGGACACTACATCGTTTCAGACGGACTTTCGGCACAACCCTGTTGCGTGCGGGAGTTGACCTGCGAACGGTCCAGTCGCTTATGGGCCATGAGGATCTGGATTCGACGCTGCGATACCTGCGACCGGCCACTGGAACTCAACTCAGAACTCGTATCAACTCGATGAGATGGGGAGCGTAGTTCCCTCCCTGCGACCTGACAATCGTACGGGTTAAAGATTTGATTCACTGGTCGGCCCCGTCACTGAGTCCGTTGACGCTCGCGTGGTAAATTCCGATTCACAATCAGGGCCGACGGACGGCCGGGCGATTCGGCAACGCCGAACGCACGCATTTGACGAAGGGTCCGCTCCGATCCAAAACAATAGGAGGACTCGCCAGCATGGAAAAACTGGTGGGGACGGTGATCGAATCGATCATTGAAACCTGCTAAGACGTGCGCCGTATTTTCCAATACGGCGGGAGGCGACAGGCTCGTAACGATGTCGCAGACAGATCGAAAACTGGATTTGGCCAGCAGGATCGAAGCTAAGACGTCCGCCTGGACCGTGGAGGCTCTTGCAGACCTGCTCGAAGTCAGTCCCAAAACCCTTTACAAAATGGCCAATTCGGGTCGCATCTCAGTGATCCGGATTGGCGGGATGCTCAGATTCGATCCGGTTCTCACGGCAGACTGGCTCCGCGCCAGAACCACAGGGCCCGGAATGAAGAAGGCAGCCTAACGGTGTGGCAGGCCAGCTCGACCGGCCTGCCGCATCCTTGCCATTAACTGATGATTGCAATCCTCGAGGGCGGTCTGTTAAAGAGGCGAAGAACCGTCCGCCTCTGTTGAGCCTTGCCGCAAGCGTAATGTATGTGGCCGCTGTATCTTCACAAGTTCCGGGCCACATATAGCAATTTCGATTCAGCTCGTTTCCCGGCCGGCCAGACTCGTTTCGAATTGCTATCAATGCGCGGCAATTGAGGGAGTATCCTTTCTCCATGCTTCCCCGGGGGATGGCATCTCCATCCAAAACCAGATCTTGCGCGAGCAGGGCAGCCCGTCACAGCGCATGGAATATCCTCGTCGTCAGTTTCTTGCTTGCATTTCCGGCGTGCCTGAGTCTCCCGGCGCAGACCTTCAGCTTGATCACGGGACGCGAGCCCGTGACCTCGCTCGACAGCCTGTGGCGGTTCCACACCGGAGACAATCCCGCCTGGGCCGAACCCAAATTCGATGACTCGAATTGGCCGCTCGTTCGCTCCGACGAGAGCTGGACGAAGCAGGGCTACTTCACATACTCGGGTTATGCCTGGTATCGGTTTGCCATTCAGGTTATGGATGGCAGTAAGCCACTGGGCTTATTGCTGCCGCGCATATATACCGGCTATCAGGTCTACGGAAACGGCAAACTCATCGGCGGCTCTGGGTCAATCAATCCCACGGCGGCTCCAGCTTTTGCCGCCAATCCAAAATTGTTTCAACTGATCCCGGGACACTCCGGCCCACAAACGGTTCAGATTGCAATTCGTGTATGGGAGTACCGGCCAATTGTCTCCTGGGTCGGGGGTGGCACGTTGCGGGCCGGCAGTGCAGCTGGCGATCCAGCGCTTTTGGCGCAGCGCCTGGACTGGCTTGCCACCGCGGAGAAGCATTTGCTTGTCAACAGCTACGCGTATGGACTCCTCGCCACGTTGGTCGGTGTCATCATCCTGGCGCTTTTCATGCTCCATCGCAACGATCGTGAATATCTCTGGTTTTCCATATTGCTCATCGCCAGCGCAATGGATGCCTTGCTGAATGTCGCAGGATTCTTGGATGCATTCCCGTTTCTTCTGTTCCGGTTCACCGATGAAGTTCTGATTGCGATCAGTGTTCTGGCAGCTCTGCTGTTTTTCTCGAATGTGTTAAAGAGTCGCCGCTCATTACTGTGGTGGCTCGTATTTATCGCATCCATGCTTAGCCCGCTCTCCGTAGCGGTCTACTACATGCAATGGGCCCCGGTCGGAATCTCCTACAGCATCCAGCTTTCCTGTCTTCTTCCCGCCTATGTCTGGATCATTGCCGCGCTTTCCGTTGCGTTCGTGAGAAAAGACCATTCTGCTCGGCTGCTGTTGGCGCCTGCTGCATTGCTGTACGGTGTTTACATCCTCGACAGCATTGCGTACATAGGCATGAGTCTCGGATGGCAGAAGCTGCCATCGGGCCGTATCTCTCTTTTGCAATATCCGTTTCCGGTTGATCTGTTCGATGTTGTCCGATATGTCTTCATTTTCGCCTTGCTGATGTTCCTTGTACGCCGTTTCTCTTTGGCGCGACAGGAAGAAACCCGGATGTCATCGGAGTTGGCGGCCGCACGGAGTGTGCAATCTCAACTGATACCAGAGAACCCACCCGACACGCCCGGATTTCTCGTAGAGAGCATCTATCTTCCCGCAAGCGAGGTCGGAGGCGATTTCTTTCAGGTCCTGCCCGGAAGCGACGGCTCTCTGCTCATCGTGGTCGGCGACGTCAGCGGCAAGGGTCTGAAAGCGGCTATGACGGTAAGCGCGATTGTTGGCGCGCTGCGCAATGAGAGAGAGCGACAGCCTAGCGAGGTCTTGAGCAATCTCAATCACGTGCTGCACGGAGAAATTAGCGGCTTCGTCACGTGCGCCGCGGTGCTGATCTCGGTCGATGGCATGATGACCCTCGCCAACGCTGGACATCTCTCTCCTTATCACAATGGCAAGGAGCTATCTGTCGTAAGCGGACTGCCGCTGGGCATCTCAGCCGAGAGCAGCTATAAAGAAACGCACGACAAGCTGGCTCCGGGCGACCGGCTGACGTTCGTCTCCGACGGGGTGGTTGAGGCGACCAATTACAAGCGTGAACTCTTCGGCTTTGACCGCACCAAGACGCTCAGCAATCAATCCGTCGAAATAATTGCTCAAGCCGCGAAACAGTTCGGTCAGGAAGACGACATCACCGTACTGAGTCTGGTTTTCGCACCCGTAGGAGTGGTCAATGCCTAAGCGCCTGCTTCTTTTCTTGTTGCTCTGGCCGCTTTCATCCTTCGGACAGAGCACAGTTAAGGTTTCTCCGCAGCAGTGTGTGTGGCGTTCGGGAGATGACCCCTCTTGGGCAGCTCTGAATCTCGATGAAGCCGGCTGGCAACCCTCGGCGCAATGGAAGTTACCCTTCGAAGAGCCGCATCTGTGGGTGCGCTGCCATGCGGATTTAGGCTCGCTGCGCGGCACGGCGCATCCTGCAATACAAATCAGCCTTGCTGGCGCTTATCAGCTTTTCGTGAACGGAGTGCGTCTGGGCGGTGCGGGGGATGTAAACACCGGCTTTTACAGCCTGAACACAATCCGGCAATATCCTCTGCCGCCCGCAGCGCTTCAAACCCAGCCGGACACCATCGCCTTGAGAATGACATACCGGGACGTTATCTGGACCACGAACCCTTTGGAGATTCATGCCGGCGATGCGGGGGCGCTGGCGGGGCGGCGTGCTGCCTTTGTTCTGGCTCAGAGCGAGAGAGTCCTGCGCGTTGCGTTTTGGTACCCACTGATCGGTGTCGTCGGACTCATGCTTCTGGGCTTGTTCTACTACGACCGCAGCCGACGGGAACTGTTTTACCTGAGCGTCCTGTGCGCCTGTAAGGCGACTCTGGGCATTCAGGCGTACTGTGCTTCGGCGCTGATGAATCTCCCATGGGCCCTCTCCACCGGAATTGGGGATGCGATAAATCTTGCCTATACGATCGTCGTCGTCCTGTTCTTCTTCGCGCTGGCGCGGCGTCGCGTGCCTCGACTCTATTGGATCGCGGTTGCAGTTGAAGCAGCGACTTGGCTGATCCAGGGATTCGCACTGTTGCTTCCGCCTGACCGTTCGGTTTGGATCATGGGGCTGCTGAACACATTGAGCCTGGGAATGCTGCTTTCGATCGCGCTGGTGGCGATTTCGACAGCGCCTTTCGTCGCCTTCTGGCCATACAGGCAAATCTCACAGCGCATGCGCCCGATCGCAGCCTTATGCCTGCTTTATGGTGCACACGAATTTATCTGGTTTGCCCTGCAAATCACTACCGATCCGAGGCTGGGGCTGCCAAATCTATTCGCCTATTGGCAACGTGGGCTTCTGGAGACGGGGGCTTTTCTGACGACCTGCGTGCTTTTAGGTTTGCTCGCATTGTTGTTTCGCGACCAGCGCCAGGTAACCGAGGAGCGCGCGCTGCTGGCAGGCGAGATGCAGGCCGCGCAGGATATCCAGCGGGCGCTCGTTCCTGCGTCGTTTGACGCACTGCCCGGTATCGAGATCAATGTCGCCTTCCGTCCCGTGCGCGACGTCGGCGGCGACTTCTATCGCTGCAGCATCCTGCCCGGAAATCGACAGCGTATCCTGCTCGGCGACGTCAGCGGCAAGGGAGCAGCGGCGGCCATGACCGCTGCCGTGCTGCTGGGCGCCGCACAGAAGCGCGAAAATGAATCGCCGGCTGCGTTGCTGCGACATCTGAATGGTGTTTTGAATGACATGCGCCTGGGAGGCTTTGCAACCTGTGTTTGCGCGGAACTCACAGCCAACGCGACCCTCACAATTGCGAATGCAGGTCACCTCGCTCCCTATCGCAATGGCTCCGAGGTGTCTGTACCGAGTGGCCTGCCGCTGGGAATTGTCGCTGAAGCAGGTTATGAGGAGATGCATCTCGCAGTAGCTCCCGGTGACTGCTTTACTTTCCTCTCCGACGGTGTGGTTGAAGCCCGTAACGCGAAGGGCGATCTTCTTGGGTTCGACCGTATGGCCGGACTCATAACAAAGCGCGCGACGGAAATTGCCGAAGCCGCCCAGAGCTGGGGCCAGGAGGACGATATCACCGTACTCACCGTAACCCGCGTGCCAAAGCTGGAGGAGATGACGGTGTGAAGAAGACTGCCCTCATCACTTCACTGCTTGCAATGACAGCTTGTACTTTCCTTCCCGCGCAAACCTTCAGCCTGATCGCGGGGCGTGAGCCGGTTGCATCTCTCGATGGTCTTTGGCGATTTCATACGGGTGACGACCCAGCATGGGCCAGTCCGGATTTCGACGATTCGCAATGGACGCTGCTGCGCTCCGACCAAGACTGGGGCAAACAGGGCTACCTGGGATTGAAGGGACTGGCATGGTATCGCTTCAGGGTGGTTGTACCGGAAGATTCGGGACCGCTCTCTCTGCTGTTGCCGCGCATCCTGACCAATTACGAGCTTTACGCCGACGGCATGCGGATGGGCGGATGTGGCGCCATGCCGCCGCACCCGGAGGGCCGCTTCTGCACGCCGGGAGTCTTTGTCCTTCCGGCTGAGGCTTATGACAGCTCGCGGACGATCACCATCGCGCTACGGGTGTGGCAGCAGGCTTCCTGGTCTTCCTATACCGGAGGTGGTCCCACTGCGACCAGCTACATAGGAGCCACGCCCCTTTTGCGCACCATGCTCCAATCCAGTCTCGACGGCTACATCCACTCCGCGATGCAGGAATATTTCCTTGCCCTTCTGGAGACGCTGGGCGGCCTGGTGTCGCTGGCCCTGTTTCTCTTTCGGCGACGGGAGCGTGAGTACCTGTGGTTTGGCTGCATGATGCTGCTGGGGGCGGCCGGCGTCGCCCACGAGATTCATAGAGCGCTCCACGGTGCGACCATCCGCGGGTATTACAGGTACGAGAGCTTGCTCAACAATTTTGGCAAATTTGCCGCAATCGCTTTTTACTACCGCCTGCTGCACGGACGCCGCTCGTGGCTGCTGTATACCGCGCTCGCCGGACTGACGCTGGGAACAGTAGCTAATCTGCTCTTTTCGCTTCCTAACGCACGCGATTATGTGCGGGTTCCAGTGGTGGACGCTGTCATATTCATCGCGTTGCTGCCGTATGTCGTATGGGTTCTTGTTCTTTTGCTGCGGCGGGCTCAGGAACGGCTGGCGGATGCTCGGCTGCTGCTGGCGCCCGTCCTTCTTCTGTACGGCAACTCGCTCGTGCGCTCCATCATCGTCATGAGCTTTCAGTTTGGATGGCAGCATCGCATCGGACGCCAGGACTTTGCGGTACTTTCACAGCCGTTCCCGGTCAATTCCGATTCGCTCGCGTCTTTTCTGTTTTTGATTGCGATGCTGGCCATTCTGGTCAACCGGTTCGCGCGCACCCGCCGCGACGAAGAGCGCTATGCCAGCGAGATCGAGGCGGCGCGCACGGTGCAGCAGGTTCTGATTCCCGAGGCGATTCCATCCGTACGGGGGTTTGCAATCGAGAGCGTGTACAAGCCGGCCAGCGAGGTAGGCGGGGACTTCTTCCAGATTCTTCCCACCGCTGACGGCGGTGTGCTCGCCACCATCGGAGATGTGAGCGGCAAGGGCATGCCGGCCGCCATGACGGTAAGCTTGCTGGTGGGCACGTTCCGCACCCTCGCGCACTACACGCAGAGCCCTGGAGCGATCCTCGCGGCCATGAACCAGCGGATGCTGGCTCGCAGCAGCGGAGGGTTTACCACGTGCCTGGTGTTGCGCGTGGACGCGGATGGCACGCTCACCATCGCCAACGCCGGTCATCTACCGCCTTATCAGAATGGCGAAGAGCTGCCCGTACCTGGTGGATTTCCTCTGGGGCTAGTCGCCGGCGCGGGCTATGAGGAGAAGCTCTTCGAGACGGCGCCCGGCGACCGGCTCACCTTCGTTTCTGACGGCGTTGTCGAAGCACGGAACGCCAAGGGCGAACTTCTCGGCTTTGAGCGCATGGCCGCTCTGACCAAACAATGCGCAGAGGCAATTGCCGAAGCCGCACAGAGCTGGGGCCAGGAAGACGACATCACTGTGCTCACCGTGGCGAGGGTGCCGAAATGGGAAGCGATGCCAGCATGAAGAAGTCATTGTTTCTCTCGTTGTCAATCTGGTTCTCTGCGAGTGCGATCGTGGCGCAGAATGCACCCGCTTCCTTCGCCGATACATATGCGGGCGATGCGGCCGTTCCCGTCACGCTGGGCCAGTCTGTCGTCTCGCTATGCGGCCCGTGGAAGTTTCACGTTGGCGACAATCCTCGATGGACCGATCCCGGATTCGACGATTCGCTGTGGGAGACGGTCGACCTTGCGCCCACGCCGCAAACCACTCTTCACGGCGTGCCGATTCCTGGCTTTGTCTCCGGCTGGACATCGCGAGGGCACGCAGGTTATGCGGGATACGCGTGGTATCGCATGAGAGTGCACATCAGCGGAGTGGCGGGCCCGCTGACTCTACTTGCTCCTAGATATTTCGACAGCGCGTTCCAGCTTTTTGTGAATGGTCATCTGGCGGGCTCTTTTGGGAAGTTCGATGGAACTACGCCTGAGCTCTATTACGAGAATCCGGCCATGTTTTCTCTGCCGGCCTCTGAATACAAGCCAGGCCCCGATGGCGCCACTGTGCTCGCTTTTCGCTTCTATATGCCGCCTGTAGATCTCCGACATCTGGGTACCGGCGGAATGCACGGACCGCCGAGGATTGGCCTGCCCGGCGCCGCCGGTGCCGTCTACACAGTGGAGTGGGAACAGGAATACCGGCGCCTCTCGTCGGCAGTGGCCGCCGCTCTCATGTATTTCTTTTTCGCGCTGCTGACCGGGACGATGTTCGCGTTCAATCGCAGGGACAAGGTCCTGCTCTGGCCAATGTCAGCGTGTCTTCTAAGCATGATCTATGCCGTCTTGATCTTTTCTACAAATGCCCATTGGTTAAGCTACGTGCGTCTGCAGGCACTCATCGATTTTGCAGTCATCACCGCCTGGTATTTCTGGATGCTGACCTGGTGGGCCTATTTTGGCCTGCAGCGCAGGCGCTGGCTGCTCAACACCATCGTTGCTTTGGGAATTGTCGATTTGATCCAGACAGAGTTTTTCGTTTTTACGCTGGCGGCCGGAAGCACTTCGCACAGGCTGATGGTTGCCGCGTCAATCTGTACTTTCACCCTGAGTGTCACCTCTTTTCTGGTCACTGCGGTGATCGCCTGGCTGGGCTGGAAAGGCGCGGGGCGCGGCAAATGGCCACTCTATCTCGCCTTGTTTCTATTTCCATTTCCGAATATCGTGCCCTTCATGGATTTCCTGCACCTCCGGGCCAACTGGCAGGTGTTCGGCATCCAGCTCCCGCTTTCACTCCTGTGCATCGTTGCCATGCTGTTCTTTTTTTCCATCGTGCTGTTCCGGCAGTTCCGCGCTTCGCTCCAGCGGCAGCAGGCGATCGCAGACGATCTAAAGCAGGCCCAGGAAGTGCAGCAGTTGCTCATCCCTGACCAACTGCCGCAAGTGCGCGGTTGGTCGATCGAAAGCGAATACCATCCGGCCAGGGAGGTCGGCGGCGATTTCTTCCAGATCATTCCTCATCCGTCCGACGGGAACATTCTAATTGTCGCCGGAGATATCGCGGGCAAGGGCCTGCAAGCCGGAATGCTCGTTGCCATGCTTGTCGGCGCCATCCGGACGGAATCCGAACACACGTTCGATCCAATTCAAATACTGAAAACACTGAACGGCAGACTTATGGGCCGCGAGCGCGGGCAGGCCACCTGTCTGGCGCTGCTAGTAAGCGAGGACGGGAAAGCAACATTGGCCAATGCGGGTCACCTGCCTCCCTATCTTAATGGAATCGAGATCAGCGTCGAAGGATCGCTGCCCCTCGGCATGATCTCCGAAGCCGTGTTCCCGACCTTCACGTTCGACCTGCACCCAGGGGATCGCCTCATACTCATTTCCGATGGCATTGTAGAAGCACAAAACGAGCGCGGTGATCTCTTCGGTTTCGATCGCATCCGCACCCTGATTTCGAAACAGGTCAGCGCGGCAGAGATCGCCAATGCCGCCCAAGCATTCGGTCAGCAGGACGATATCAGCGTGCTTGCGATCGCGCGAATGCCCGTGACGATCGAGGTAATCTCCTGAGCCACGAATGTGTTAAATGGAGCTTCGGGAGTGTGAACCAATCCGATTCTCCGAGTGCGGACAAAACCACTCACTTACATAGGCTTCCGGTACATTACGCCGATAGGTACCGGCAAACGCCGTTTGCGACTGCGATCCCCAGCGAGGACGGACCATGGATTTGGGTCGCCATGCCGACTTCAAGGAATGAATTCGCTTTCAGCGATCCCCTATGCGTGCAACACTTCGGCTGGGGCAAAGCGAAACGTGAGTACCGCAATGTCGTCCTGCTGGCCGTGGCGCTGAGCCGCGCGGGCAATCTCTTCAGCGGTTTGCATGGCGATCGAGCGGGTTCGGTCGAAGCCGAATAGTTCGCCGGTTGCGGACCGCGCCTCGACAACGCCGTCGGAGAGGAAAGTGAGCTGGTCGTTGGGGGCGAGCGTGATCGCAGATTCCGCGTAGCTGGTGTCGGCGGTGATGCCGAGCGGCAGGCCAGATTCGAACTGGATTTCTTCTCCGCTGCGGTAGGGAGGAAGATGGCCGGCGTTGGCGATCGTCATTGTGCCGTCGCCGCTCATTCGTGCTGCACAGCAAGTAACGAAGCCGTTGACTTGTCCACAGAGGACGCGGTTGAGATGGGCGAGGACGTGAGCGGGCTGTCGATTCTCGGTGTCGCGGAGCGCGCCCACAATGGCGCTGACCGTCATAGCGGCTTTCAGCCCTTTCCCGCTCACGTCGCCAACCACAATCAGCAGTGATTCGTCGGCGCCGGGCAGGACCTGGAAGAAGTCGCCGCCGACTTCCGACGCAGGGAGATAGACGCTCTCAACCTTGAACCCCGGCGTAGCCGGCGTCACCGCCGGAAGGAGGAGCGACTGAACGGTTCTGGCAGCTTCGAACTCATTGGCCATCCGCTGCTCCTCGCGGCGCGCCAGGGAAAAACGGCGCACCAGAAAGATGAGCAGGGCGAGGATGAAGATGAACCCGGTCAGGTCATTCAGGTCTGTCGGGAAGGGCGAGCGGAAAAGCGTTGGGTCGACCCAGCTCAGGTCCTTCGACGATCCGCTCAACTGCCACACGATGCGGCCGGTGAGGTTCAGGCAGTCGACGCCATAGACGAGCGTAACCGGCGCCAGCAGGAGTCTTGCCGAGACATCCTTTCGGATGGCACCCAGCAGCAGCATCGCAATCACCCACAGCAAAGCGGGGAGGACGGATATCCCTTCCAGGGTAAAGGCGATTCCTACTCGGGCCCACTGAAAGAAAATGAGAGTCGCCGCGACGGGACCACCCGCCAGCAATAGGCATGCAATCCACCACAGCACAGACCGGCGCACCTGCAGAACGATGGCAAAGAAAATGAGGGCCGCGGCCGTCCCCGCCCCACCGATAGTCACGGAGAGCGCGTACCAGAGCGGGAATGGCAACCTGCCCAGATTTAACATCAAATGGAGCGCGGCCTCTGCAGATTGAGCCAGTAGCAGGACGGAGAACCAGAGGTATTCCATGTCCCCTGGGCGAAGGAGGAATAGGGTCAGAATAGCCAGGCCGATTAACGCGGCAAAGAGCCCGTAAGCGTATTCGTTCACGTAAAGGAGGCGGCGGTGGGACTGCTCGGACTGAAGGTGGATGGAGAGCAGGGCCGGATCGCCTGCCTCGTTCCCTTGTGCAAAAGAGCCGGCGCCGAACCAGGAGGCGATGGGACGATAGGTCCACACGCGCAGGGCGATTTGTACGGAGTGCGGGCCACCGCCGCCCGGCGGAAGCGGAAACACAGCCGGCCACGAGGCAAAGACAGGGTCGCGGGTGGCGACCGCAGAGCCGGAACTGCCAACTAGCCTGCCGTTGGCATATATCTGATACCCGCTGACGATCTCGCTCAGCAGCAGAGCGACTGGGCGGCCATCGCCCGAAACCTCAATCTCAAATCGATACCAGGCGTAGCCGTTGAAAGCAGGCACACCCTGCCCGGTCCAGCTTTCGCCAGACCGTATCAGAGGCCACTGCGAGTCGTCGAAGGTGGCACTGGCCCAGGCGGGATCGTCTCCCGCGTGGAAACGCCATTGGCCGTCAAGTGAGACCACAGCCTCGCGGCCGACAATCAGGCTGAAGGTCTGCGCCCGCAGTTCCGCACAACATGAGATGGTAAGAAGGAATGCGAACAGTAGAGTTTGCTTCATGCAGGTATCGCCTCCAGTTTCGACGCGCGGGTTACGGTGAGCATGGGGATGTCGTCCTGCTGGCTGAAGATTTGCGCGACGTCGGCCAGGAAATCGGGGACAGACGGGGAGTTCCCCTATGTTACTTCTCGCGGACCGCAATTGACCACAATAGGTCCCCTGAAACGGGGATGTGACATGTCTCGGTAGGCTGATCCGGCAACAGCCAACTTTTGCAACCCGAATGCGAGCTTTGCGATGTTGCACTGCGAGGAGTGTGCAACCGGTGTGCTAAAGAAGTGATGAACGATTGAGACGGAGACAGGCCTGTAACCTCAGGAAGTGAACTCAACGAGTATAACGATTCGACGCAATACAACTACGCGGTAAAGCATAATCCCATGGCGTTCTTTACCGACACCAATGGCGGCAACAATTCAATTACCTCGAATCCTCTGCGCAAACACTATGCGCCGCTGCAGCAGTTGGCCTTCGACCTGGCCAACAACAACGTCGCCGACTACAACTGGATCACGCCGGACCAGTACAACGATCAGCACAGTGCGCTGAGCGCAGGATTTGCCGGTTTGATCGGCGATTCTTCACAGATCTATGCGGGCGACAATGCGCTGAGCCGGCTTGTGCCGATGATCATGGCGTCGCGCGCATACAAGGATGGCGGCGTGATCATCCTGTGGTGGGATGAGAGCGAAGAAGATGGTGAGGCGAACGACAACGCTGACGACTTTAACCACACGATCCCTGAAATCATCATTTCCCCGCTGGCGCACGAGAACGAAAACGGTCTGCCGTATGCCAGCGTCCTCAATCTCACGCACTCCTCCGATTTGCGGAAAATGCAGGAGATCTTCCACGTGAAAGCCGCAGGCGGCAACTCGCCGTACCTGGGCGATGCGGCCAACGTACAGGACCCGTCGGATCTTTTCCAGCCAGGGGTGATTCCGACGAGACCATAGAGACAGCTTTCGGCTTTCAGCTCTCAGCCGGGTGGTGATTTTGCCCGCGTGGTTCGGGTTGGGATTGTGAATCGAAACCGAAGACATGGCGGCACAGAGGCCAGAAGATGCGGCTTCTGCGCCGTCGTGTTTTAAGGGCATCTTAGCGCAACCTGGTTCCAGCAGCCGGGCCTCTTTGAGTGCCGGAAGGCAGCCAGAGCAGGCGGCGCGGATACTGCTTGAAAAGACGCCCGGGACGAGCGCATAGTATTGCCAGCCTCCCAAGCTGGATTTCTGTTCTAGGTTTGCGCCGTCGGACGACGCCGCCTGGGCTCGGGCCTTATCCTGCGGTTGTGTTGGGACGCAGCCTCTGCTTTTCCCAACTCGACCGCTCAGATCACATCTCGTATTCACCCCGCTGGTGGAGGGGTTGGCATCGCAGCGGCAACTGGAAATTCAATCAGCTTCCCCGATGAAAAGAAGGTGACGCTTATGTCCCATAACGCTCCAACCCTCCCACCCCTCACGGGGGTGCCGTCGCCCGCTCCCACCGCCTCTACAGTGCATCCTCCTGCGCTGTCTCTCGCGGATCAGCTAGCACAAAAAATGAAAGAACGGAAGGAGAAGAAGGCTTCGCCAGTTGCAGCCCCCGTACCGCAAAACGGACCCCTCACGCAGATCGACGTGCGGCGTTTCGCCGATTTGTTCACTGCAATGTGCCAAGAAGAGCACGCTCCGGCCTGCCTGAATGAGTCTGCAAGGGGGCCCATTTATTACTTCAATTACTTTAATGCTGAGGTTAAGGATGCGCAGAAGGCCCAACTCCTGGAGCCGCTCAATCTGTTGTTTCACATAGAACGTGGCATGCTGAAGTTTAACGAGGGACTTGTGCCCGAGAAGTCACAAGAAGGCATCTACACGTTTCGTGCGCATAACGGAGCGGATACTTGGAAAACCGCCCTCAAAAGAATTATGAAGCTGGGATTCAAAGCTGTAAAAACCAATGCAGCCGATGGGCAGACAGATTCGATGGCAGAGTTCATGTTGGCGGCACCAATAGCCAAAACAATAAGCAGAGACAATCTTGGTGCCGATGGAGGAGTGGAATATTTTTGGCGGGGTGATGACCGGGCGCGTCATGACGTCATTCAACAGGATGGAGCCAAGCGCAAGATCGACGTTGGGGATTTAGCCGGGAAGCTCAACCTCGACAAGCCGTGGAATCCGTTTTCCGAGCCAGAAATCAAGCAGCATATGTGGATGCGGCTCGGTCAGACAGATAACGATTACAACACCCTTATAAGCGTCGGCCTTGACTACAGAACTGTGGTTGCTTTCCCGGAACTTGATGATTGGGGACGGTCCAAAGGGCTGAAATTCGAAAACGGCGTGATGCAGTCCCTGAATAAGTGGGACCAGGGAACGATTGACCGATTAAAGGACAACTTGGCGTTGGTGACATTAAACCCGGGCGGCCAAAGGATCTGTCTCGCGACGAAAACCAATGTCTACCTGCTTGCGTACCGACAGGGCGCGGTTTTCAATACGACAGAATGGGCTGCAAGTAACCGTGGCGCAAGTGAGCCAAATAAACAAGGGAACAGATTCGAGGAACGCGCAATACTGTCGATTCCCAAGGAATGTTTCGCCGCCTGTATACCTGTGCTCCGTATTCATCATGGGATGGCGAAGGCAGACGGTTTCACGTGCTTTCGTGTCGGCAACGATAAAGCGGAAGTGCTGACATATGAGACATTGAAGAGCCGCTTCGACAAGCATGTTGCGAACACGCTTCGGACGAAACTCGACGATGCCGTGAATTCGTTCTATCACAAGAATCTGCGCACGGCATGGGCAGATACGGGCTACGCGGACCCCGCAAACAGTAATCTCAAGGTGACGAAAGTCGACCAATACCCCATCAGTGGAGCGATAACGAAGGAAGACAAGAGGCTGTACCCCTAATTGAAGGTCAATGCTGCCGCAGTAGTCTGGTGGCTTTGCAGCCAGCCGATGACCATCCGTTCATATTCTTCCGGCTCGGCGGTGGATGCGCCTGTGTGTCCGGCGTCGGCAGGCTCCCATAGAGCAATGTTGCGGCTGTCGCGGCGCCCAGAGCTGCGCGCAAGAATCATCTCGGAGTGGTGTGGCGGGAGATTCGTGTCGCGCAGACCGTGAATGAGCAGCACAGGAACCTGGCTGGCGGCGACGGCGAAGGCGGGATCGTCCTGCTCCAGGTCAATGCCGTAGCGAAGCCGCGCATAGAGAAAGCCGAAATCGACGACAGGGTGAAAGAAAGTGCGGCCGAGCAATGGGCCGACGTGGGGGCCCGTGCCGAACCACTGGCCGATGCGATCGTAGGATGCCTCGCGAAAGCTGGCGAAGGGCGATTCGGCGACGACAGCGCAGAATCGGCTTTCGGTTTTCAGGGATTCGAGAATTTGCGCAGCGCCCATGGAATCGCCGGGACCATCGATGCAGTGCGGGGACTTGGTTTGTGCCAGCCACTTGAACCAATCGTGGATATCCCCGCCTCTTTCAAGCCGTAGGTGGCGATAGCGCCGCCGCTCATGCCGTGGGCGCGGGCGTCGGGCAGCAGAACGGAGTAGCCATGGCGCAAAAGCAGATCGGCGGCCCCGAGCATGCCTGCGCGATTGTCGGCCTGGCCGTGAAGAAGGATGACCGAATCGTCGTTGCCGGGAGTGGCGCGAATGTACCAGGCTCGGAGCACCGCTCCGTCTTTGGCGGTAGCAGAAACATCTTCGAGAACGCCGTGATCGGTGGTCGCGAGCGCAGAAGCTGCTGACTCGTCGGCGGGAGTGAGGGAAAGACGTGCAGGATGCAGCGCCCCTTCGACAGCGATGACGCCGGCCACGGCGCAGATCGCCAGCCAGAGCACAACAAAACCCGCGGCCCACGGCAAGGCCTTCCTGAGGAGCCTCATACCCGGGCGTTTACGTTTCAGGAGAGTCATGTACGGCAGATTGCATGGAAACCTGCCGTACACGACTCTCCTGAAACTTCATTCTTCGCTCATTCTCCGTGCGCCGATGTCAGCCCGGCCAAGCGTCAAGAATTGCCCGCCACCTACCTCGCGCTGGAGCCCCAGCCGCTCGCGGCCTATGACGATAACCCGGTTCTCAACGAAGCCGGCGCCGCCTTTATCGTCGGCGTTACTCAAGAATGCCTCAAGAAATGGCGCCAGCGCGGCCAGGGCCCCGACTACATTCAATATGGAACCGCTGGTCCGGTTCGCTATGAGCTGAAGGCCCTGCTCGAATTCCGGGATCGGCACAAAGTCAGGTCCGGCTGCAGAGACTAAAATCCACCTTCTTCTGTAGCCGTTGCGGTTTGCGTCAAGCGCTCTATCTCCCGCCAATCATCGGGAACATGCAACGTTCCTCAGGCCGCGGCGAGGTTACAGGCCTGTCTCCGTCTCAATCGTTCATCGCGTCTTCAGCACACCTTTTGCACACTCCTCGCAGTGCAACATCGCAAATGTCGCATTCGGGTTGCAAAAGTTGGCTGTTGCCGGATCAGCATACGATCAACATCACACCTGCCCGTTTTTCATTACCTTTCGAATCGCCAAGTCGAAACGATACAGTACGATTCTCTGATTCTCCAGCCAACCGCGCCGGAGCACGCTCAAGATCACAACGACTGATTGCCGTCGCGCCAAAAATCCGCGCCGGTCTGCAACGGGAAGCTCAAGGTTGGCCTGGATAGGTGCGATAGGTCTCGAGGGTTGCCGTGATGGGAGTACCCCTCACCTGTGATGTCTTCAGAAGAACTTCAAAGTATGGCATTCCGCTCGAGCGAAGGATCTTTTCAAGCCCAGAAAACTCGTCTTCCGAAAGCAGGAAGTCACCCCCGGCCTCTGTAGCCTCTGAGGATGTTCCTTCGATAAGGAGTGCCTGGGTGCCGCGATCCGGATTCGGCAGATATGCCACTACACAGTAGCCCACAGTTCCGCTCGGAGAGTAGACGGCCTGCTCGCCCGGCCGCGGTGAACTGTTGACCACGACACCAGGATTAACACTGGGCGCGTTTTCCCTGAAGTTCAATCGAGCACCAAAGAGCTGCTGCCATGGATTCGTGTACTGTGAACCAACCAGAACTACGTTATCCTGCGCCGCAAGGGCGGACGAGTAATCGCGAGCATTGTAGACATGCATCCGATTTCCGCCAGGGTCTAATGCCGTCATCCGTTGTGCCAGCCTGAACTCGCTCGAGTTGCCGAAGTTCTTGGACGCAATTTGCGTCAGGACAAATTGCATCTCAGGTGTCTGGATTTTTGTCTGAGTCTGGTCGATATAAGTGCGGTTGAGATAATCGTTTAATGAGTATGGCCGCTTCTCGATGTCCTCAAGGAGCTGGAACGAAGCATCGGAAAGCACAATATCCGTTTCGCGTGTGGAATTAATGAGCGGAGTCCATAGGGCGTTCAGCGAGGGCTCGTATTGCAGTGGATACAGAATACGATTGAGTGTTCGCTCCCTCATCAACCAGCCCGCGCATGTGCCGAGTGCAACCGCACCTACGATGAGACTGGCAAACGCCCAGTTTCGGCGAGACTTGGCCTGGGCAGCGAAAACGGGTTCCGGTAAATGTAACGCCGAAGCTTCGGGCGGTGCATTTGGCCGCATTGTTTGTTCCGGGAGTGAAGCCGTCGCCGACTCGGCGCTGGTGATCTTCGGCTCGCGCCAGTGGAACTCCGGGACATAATTTCCCGAGACAAGTTCAATGAGGACCTTCGATCCGCCATGGCCGTCCGCATAATATTGAGCGAGCCTTCGGCGTACGTCGTTCGCCCTCACGCGCACAATAGAATCGGTCCCTGTTTCGTAGTTGATTGGCCTTCCGAAAAGCTCCGCGCCAAGAAATCGCTCAGTTAGGTAATCACAGTTGCCGTCGAGCGCCTGGTGAACAATGAGCTCCAGGAAGTCCTGGCACCTTTTACTCCCGGAGAAATAGCTGCTCCTCAGGATGGCATTGAGTTCGGTCCTGATAGCATTCGCTTGGTCAGGACTAAGGCCAACCGCCTTCTCGTGATCGGGAAGCATCCCCATAAGCGCTCACTTCGCAATGCACGCCGCATTCTAGCACGCCTTAACGGAATCGTAACGTCCAAATCTAACACCATTTCTTTCTTCAGGTTGCGGCTCAGTCGTGCCCCGAACCGTTTAGAACGTTGACAGCAAAATCCAAGGTGGTGAGATTGGTGTCCGGCGTCAATATCCGCGTGACACGAAAGAAAACTAGAGATGAGCATCCGTCTTTTTCGCTTCCTATTCTTCATTCTTTTCCTGCCGGCGACGGCATTGTGCCAGAACCTCGCAGATCTAGTGAACCCTTTAGTAGGGACGGCAGCAGACGGACAGACATATCCCGGCGTGGGCGTACCGTTTGCGATGACGCAGTGGACCCCCGCAACGCGAGACGTTGAGAGTAAGGGTGTCGCCCCTTACTACTACACAGACCAATTCTTCCGGGGAATTCGCGGGAGTCACTTCCTGAGTGGCTCGGCCATGCAGGATTACGGCAGCTTTCAGTTTCTGGCAGGAGTGGGCGAGTTTCCGTGGCGCGGCCATCCTCCCGTTGCGCGCCTCAATCACGATGCTGAACGCGCCACCCCGTACCTCTATCAGGTAGAGCTTTCCGACCTTCGAACAACTGCGTCAGTCACCGGGACCACGCGCTGCGGTCTTCTTCGGTTCCGCTTCCATGGAGGAGGACCAGTGTGGATCGACGTGCAAAACAACGTGCGTCCTGGTGACGGTAGTCTCACTGTCGACATTGCCCGCCAGGAGATCGTGGGCTGGAGTAGAGTACGCCGTCTCTATGCGGGACAGGGAAAACTCGCGGGCTTCAGCGGTTATATCGTGGTGGAATTCGATCATCCTTTCCGTGTAGGCGGGACCTGGTCGGGGTCCGAACTTTACCCAGGAAGAAACGACCAAATCGCTGATGCCAGTCCTTCTGGCAGTTTTGTCACTTTTGACCTGAAACCGGGAGAAACGGTTCTGGCTCGCGTCGGAACTTCTTTCGTGAGCATCGACGAAGCGCGGAAGAACCTTCGCGCAGAAATTCCAGGATGGGATTTTGAGAAGATCGAATACGCAAGTCAAAAGGCCTGGGACGAAGCTCTGGGCAAGATCGAAGTCATCGGCAACACTACAGATCGCCGAATCTTCTACACAGCGATGTACCACTCACTTCAGGCGCCCCGCACGTTCAGCGACGAGAGTGGCACCTACCCGCGTTTCGCCGGCGGACAACCAATCGAAACCGCTCGCGGGTTTACGTATTATGATGATTTTTCGATCTGGGACACCTTCCGCGCGGAACATCCTCTTTTTACGATCATCGACCCGCACCGCGATGTGGAGATGATTCGGTCGCTCGTTGTGAAAGGAGAGCAGAGCGGCTTTCTTCCCACGTTTCCAGCCTGGAACAGCGATACGGCGGAGATGGATGGCGACCATGGAGTTGCGATTATCGGGGACGCATATCTGAAAGGAATACGCGGCTTCGACATCAATGAGGCTTATCGATTGATGCGAAAGAACGCGCTGGAAGAACCTGCAGAGGCAGACTATGTTGATGGAAAGGGTCGCCGTGCTCTGGAGTCCTATTTGAAATATGGGTATATTCCACTGGAAGACCATGTTCCCGGAGCTCCGCTTCCACACAAGAACGAACAAGTTTCGCGCACATTGGACTATGCGTACGACGACTTCGTCTTGTCTGAGATCGCTGCCGCGCTCGGCAAGACTAAAGACGCAGCCATCTTTCGAAAGCGGGCACAGAATTATCGGAACGTGATCGATCCCGCATCGGGATTTGCCAGAGGCCGCCATGCCGACGGAACCTGGATCACGCCCTTCGATCCTACGCAGCCGGTGTCCTACATTACCGAGGGACTGCCGTTTCAGTTCACGTTTTATGTGCTCCAGGATATTCCCGGCCTGATCGCTCTTGAGCATGGACGTTGCGGTTTCACCGCTAAGTTGGACGAACTCTTTCAAAAGCATCTCTACGATCAAGGCAACGAGCCCAGTCATCACATCGCCTACTTGTACGATTACGCTGGCGCAGCATTCAAGACGCAGCAGCACGTGGCCGAGGAGCGCGCGGCGGGGTATAGGGACACCCCTGGCGGACTGATCGGCAATGACGATGCGGGCCAGATGTCTGCCTGGTACATTCTTAGCGCGCTTGGGTTTTATCAGGTAACCCCGGGAATTCCGCGCTACGCAATCGGGACACCACTTTTCTCTCAGGCGGAAATTCACCTGCCCAACGGCAAGATCTTTAAGATTGTTGCCGAGCGAAAGTCCGCGCAGGACATCTACATCCACTCGGCTTTTCTCGACGGAAAACCGCTTAGACGCTTTTGGCTGACGCAGGATGAGATTGTCTCCGGCGGGACTTTGGCTTTTCATATGTCGCCCAAACCCGACCCGATCTGGCCTGACGGAGCAACTGCGGAGAGGGATGGCAAACTCAAGTCTGTCAATCGCCCTATGCGGCCAGTAGCAGAAGTAGACGGCTGCAGGAACAAATGAATCATCGCGATATGCACGAGCTTATGCTGTGGTTTAACTTATGGGATTGGCTGGTTCGAAGTGGTCGGAGATTGCATTTGTCTTGTTTGTGGCGATCGCCATCATGGCGCCCACGACTCCCGTGTCGGCTGACGATGCTGTCTACCAATATGCCGTTACAGTAGCCCACAGAACAAGCTACCAGTGGGAGCGAATGACGGAAGAGAACGAACCAGCGATTCAGACCGCCGACTCTGTGTCTAGAAGGTTTCGAATCAAAATGGGGCCGCACGACAATTGTGCCTCGAGTATCAGCAATTCAGCTGAATTCCGAGGGAGAGAGTATTGAAAGCGGTAGCTATCACGCGCCGTGAATTCCATCGCCTCATGCTCATTGTAGGAGCCGGATTCCTTTCCCGGCCTGGACATCCGGCTGATTCGCGATTGAATTCAAATTTCGTTCATCCGGGGCTTCTACATTCTCCAGCGGATCTCGAGCGCATTCGGATGGCTGTGCGCAAGGGCCGCCAGCCGATTATCGCTGGGTTTGAGGAACTTAGACAGCACCCCCTGTCAAGCCCGGCTTATGTACCGTACCGATGCGTCGATGAAATCGGACGCAATCCGAACGTTCACTCCCGAGAATTCGATTCGGACGCCAACGCCGCCTATCAATGCGCGCTGATGGGTGCGATTACAGCCGATGGCCGTTACTCCGCTGTTGCGCGAACCATCGTTTTAGGCTGGTCTGCATCTCTTCAACGCGTCTCCGGCGCAGATGCGGTACTCATGGCCGGTTTGGGCCCGTTCAAGCTGGTAAATGCAGCGGAGATCCTGCGCCATCTCGGAGCGTTGGACGCGGACGGCGCCACCAGCTGTGCTGCAATGCTGAAGCGAGCGATTCTGCCAGCTATCATCGATTTTGCCCCATTTGCAAACGGCAATTGGGATGCGGCGGCGATCAAGACCATGCTGGCGATCGCGGTCTTCTGCGACGATGGCGCTCTCTTTGAGCGTGCCCTGCGCTATTATTTGCACGGCGTGGGCAACGGCTGCCTGACTCATTACATTTATGAGAACGGGCAGTGCCAAGAGAGTGGCCGCGACCAGCAGCACACGCAGCTTGGCCTAGCGCATATGGGCGACGCCTGCCAGATTGCCTGGAACCAGGGATGGGATCTCTATGGCGCAGAGAGTAACCGTCTGCTGCGCGGCTTCGAATACACAGCCAAGTACAATCTGGGCGAAAAGGTGGATTTCCGCCCGGACATCGATCGCACAGGGCAATACCGTCACAACTTCATCTCGCCTCACAGCTCGCTTCGGCCCATCTACGAGCAGATTCTGGCACACTATCATGTTCGCTGCGGTCTGGCGGCCCCGGCTGTACAAAGTGCCGTGGACGAGATCAGGCCCGAGGGGGCGGCTCACGGTGCGGACCACACTGGATTCGGAACGTTGCTTTATGCACGCACAACCGACGATCCCGACCCCGCGCCGCCATCAGTTTTCCCCGCAGCCTTGCACGCCGTCTCGCGTGTCAACGAGATTGAGTTGGACTGGCTCGGAGCGCGTAATGCAGTTTCCGCAGTGATTGAGCGGAACAGCGCTGCAGTTCACTTGGATTCTCGCCTTGGTTCCTGGCTCGATCACCGTGTTGTTTCTGGTCGAAGGTATACCTATAGGTTCTCAGCGCCCAGTCGCGCGCGCTTTCGCGCCGCGCCTATCTCGATCGTGGCAGGTCTTCCCAGCGGGTGGGCCAGCCATGCATTGGGCGATCCATCTCTCGTCGGCGATATACAGTTCGATGGCAAAGTAATGACGCTCTGCGCATCAGGCAAAGGACTGATGCAATCCGAAGATGAGGCACTCTTCGTCGCAGTCCCCCAATCGGCCCACCAAATCCTGGTCAAGTTTATTCCGCAGATTGCGTCTCAGTTTGCCATGTTCGGGGTTGCGTGCCGTTCGGGTCTTCGAGCAGGTGCGCCAGCGGTGGCCCTCCTGGCCTTGCCGGGCGGCGAAAGGCGACGTGGCTGGCGCTTGGATCTGATGGTGCGCGATTTGTCGGGTTTGGTATCCACAGTGTCAGATAATCCCCTGACATTTCCGGTGGTGAACTACGGCCGGCTGGTTTGCCCAATCTGGTTTCGCATGGCGTTCAGAGGCTCAGTGCTTGAAGCGGCATTCTCGGTTGATGGCGCCACTTGGACTTCGGCTGGCCATCCGACCTGTCCAGCTGGAAGTCAAATCGGCTTGATTGCGTCCTCTGGAATCCCTGAAGTGGCTACTGCGGTGCGGTTCGAGATCCTGTCGCTGTAACCAAACTCACATTTCGATGCGACCGATTCCAGGCAATTTGAAGTAAGCCGAGAAGCTCTTTTGGAAGCCGATGAGGTTTCGTGAATTGGGGTGGTGATTGGGCCGTAACGGAATCGTAACGGACGAAGCTAAGTCATTACTGTTCAACCACCTGAAGCAAAACCAGCGGCCAAACTGTTTGGAACGTTGACACTGATTTATCTCGGGAGGAGACTGCGTGCGTTCAAGAGAATCACGGTTTCGATCAGCGGAAAGCGCCAGTTCGATACAAAAAGACGGCGCCCCAGTCTGGCTCAACTGTGGTTTTGCAGACGAACGGAAGTGAATGAGGAGGCTGGAACAATGAAAATGCAACCAAAGGGATTCGCCCTGTCGCGAGGGCTGAAAACAACCTCAAAGCAATACGTCAGTCCGCGAATGACAAAGAAGCTCGCGCACCTCGGTATTTTTGTCTTCGGAGCTGTGCTGGCTGTGGTTGCTCTGCTGCTGCCGACTCCGAAGGTTCTTGCGCAAACTTCGCAGGGCATCACCGGTCTAGTGACGGACTCCACCGGTGCGGCGATTCCAAATGCGAACGTCACCGTGCATAACGACGGGACAGGTGTGGATAAGACCGTAACCACGACGGGCACCGGAAACTACTCTGTACCGTTTCTCGTTCCGGGTGTTTACGATGTGACGGCTGAGGCGGCAGGATTCGCGACGGTTACCAAATCGAACATCACCCTGCAGACTGGTCAAAGCGCAGGAATCGACATCACGTTGAAAGCAGGGAGCGTGACTGAGTCGGTTACGGTTAACGCGTCTGCCACTGTGCTCGACTATGAAAAAGCCGACGTCGGTAACGTAATGGAGAACCAGCTGCTTCAGCAGCTTCCGGATTTTGATAACGATTCATTCAACTTCGCGATTTTCACGCCTGGGATGATGACGACGACCACCGGGACAGCTCCAGGAAACCAAAGCGCGCAGACTTTTACAATCCACGGGGCTTCTGTTGAGTTCAGTATCGACGGCGTCGCCAACATTAGCGAAACAGGCCCAGAGCACTATACTATGGCTCCGCCCTCTGATGCTCTCCAGGAATTCAAGATCACAACCAGCCCGGTTGATGCTGCGAACGGTCGCGCTCCCAGCGGACAGATCGACATGACTTTGAAGACCGGCACAAAGAAGCTGCACGGTGCCGCCTACGAATATTTGCAGCGTGCATTCCTGAACGCCAATACACCGCAAAATGACGCTAATATCTTCAAGAATGTGGCTGCTGGGGCGTCGGCAGCGACGATCGCGAAATACAACAAAGCGGCATTCACTCAAAACCAATACGGCTTTGAATTGGACGGTCCAGTCGTCGTACCAAAGCTCTGGAATGGTAAGAAGCAGACATTCTTCATGATTCTTTATGAGGATCTTCACACCCAAGGAATTGGAACAGCACTTGCGAGTGTTCCGACGCCGGCGATGGCGAGTGGCGACTTCAGCGGATTGCTTGGATTGACAGTCAATGGGGCAGCCTACAACGCTGCCATCTACGACCCCACGTCAGAGGCTGCCTGCACGGCTAACAACACTGATAACGGGACTTACGCAAATGGAAATCCTCACGTCTGCCGTTACCAATACGGCTACGGTCCAGGCACGGTCCCAGGCCCCCAGGGCAACCCGGTTCTCATCGGCAAGGCCAATGTGATTCCCTCAAGTCAAATTAATCCTGTGGCGCAAGCCATCATGTCGTGGTACCCAGCGCCGAACCAGGATCCAACGCCCACAACAGCAAACCCCTTCAATAATAACTATGTCGGACTCGCGCCAGGCATCTCCGACAACAAGACCTACATTGTAAAACTCGACCAAAACGTCGGAGCCTCAGACTCATTCGACGTGACCGGCAAACTGTGGAAGTATTACGGACAGTCCAACAACGCCTTTCCCCGCTTCAACGTTAACGCGGCCCATCCAGGATTGAACGAAGCTGTAAGCGTGGCTCACTACAACGGAACGGACTATCGGTACCCTAGCCTGAATGTGAGTTGGACGCACACGTTCAGCCCGACATTCGTCAACGCCTTCAGGGGGTTGGTAACTACCGCACTTGAAAGTGACTCAACCGGTCCGGCCAGTGGATACGATCCGTCGAATCTTGGCTTTTCATCTACCATCGGTGCCGCAGACTCCACATACTTTAAAAGATTCCCACTGACAAATATTGCCAACTACACGGCTCTGGGATCGCAGGCTGTGTTGTACCGGGGCGATGACGAGTTGCAGCTTCTCGATACCGCCAACTGGACCCATGGCAACCACGTTATGCACTTCGGCGGTGAAGTGCGCTTTACTCAATACAGTCAGAAGAGCACCAATAACACAGGTTTCAATCTCACCACGGACGATGGTTGGACGCAGCAATGGGACACCAATGTAGCCGGCAAAAACGGCGGAGTGGAGTCGCAGTCAGCGGCACTGCCGAATAATTACAGCGGCAATAGTCTTGCGTCGATGGAAGCCGGGACTTGGTCGCCCACGGGCACTGTCACTGCGACAACTGCGGGTGGAAATTACATCTCGTCGCACTACGGAGCCTTGTACTTTCAGGATGATTGGAAATACCGGCGCAACCTCACACTCAATCTCGGCGTCCGTTGGGAAGATCCGGGACGTGGTTTGAGAGACCGCTTTAATCGTCTAAACTCCGTCTGGGATTTTACCGATCAGAACCCGGTAACAGGTCTCATTCCGTCTGCCACTCTTGCTGGCCTTCCGTTACCGAACGGATTCGTAGGTGGACCTACTTATGCAGGGATCCACGGAAATCCAACATGGCAGTTTCAGCGCATCTGGTATCAATTCGGTCCACGGGCTGGCTTTGCATACACCCTGAATGAGAAGACTGTGATTCGCGGCGGTATGGGCCTCTTCTTTAACGATACGGCTGCGGGCAATCTGAACTCGCCGAGCAATATCGGCTACTCAACCAGCAACACATACACGCCTTATAGTTTGGTGTTGCAAGGCTCTTCCACTCTAATGGTCCCCCAACTCAACTTGGCGAATCCCTTCCCGACATTCCAGACGGCAAACGGAAACTGCGGAGGAAATTGGCAGCAGTGCCTTGAGTCTAACCTGGGACAGTCTTCCACCTTTTACAACCCGAAATTCCACCCAGCCTCTCAATTCAACACCTCTTTTGGCATTGAACGCCAATTGACGGACAAGGACACAATCGAGATCAATTATGCTGGCACGCGGCTTTATGGACCGTTGTACGGTGTTACAAATACTGACGATTTGAACCACATCAGCGCGAGTGCGCAAGCTGCGTGCGATCCATTGCGCGGCGGTCTCAATTCGAACTGCACAGGTTCGGTCGGCCAAATCACAAACCCTTTCAAGGGGGTCGCTCCATTTGCAGGATCGAGCTACTATACCGCCAGCACGATCGGAAAGATCAACTTCTCGCGACCCTATCCGCAATTCCTTGCCATCAATGAAGCTGGCATTCAGTCCGGAAAGAGCTGGTACAACGGCATCGAAGCTGTTTATCAACACAGAACTTCGTGGGGCCTCACCGCGAACGTAGGGTACACGCATTCCAAATTCATCGTGAACACTGGGTTTGCGGACACCATCAATCGCATTCCAGCTCGGGTACTCTCGTCGACGGATGTTCCACACCGGTTGACGGCATTGGTCGTTTACAAACTTCCTATCGCGCGAGGCAGTGGATTTTTCCCGAATATGCCTCGGGTTCTCGATCTGGTCGCCGGCGGTTGGCAAACTGCCAATTCGTACGTTTTTCAAAGCGGTTTACCGCAGGCGATGACGAGCGGTTGGATCGTCGATCAGAAAGCAAACGGAGGCAACTTGCTACCGCATAACAGATACTGGGCGGGCAATTCGAATCCCTGGTATCCCAACCTCCAGGGTGGAGGTTCTGACAATTACATTCAGCGTCTCAAGCCATGTGTGGCCACGGTTGATCCGAGCTCAGGTGGCTACAACTGGATCAACCAGTCCAAACCGTTTGTTGCCAATGGCATGTGCACCACTCCCAACTACATTTCCATCAACACCGCTTATCAGGCGAATCCTAATGTGGAGTACACGGGCGCACGGGAAGGCCGCAAGGATCAGCTGGATACCAACGTCTCGAAAAACTTCCAGATCCATGAAAGCATCGCCTTCCAGATGCGCATCGACGCATTCAACGTCTTTAACCATGTTCAAACCTTTGCCAGTGGCTATGACACGTCTACTTCGGACGGCTACTTTGGTATTGTCCGGTTGGGTACGTCGGGCAATGGGAATCAAACTAGTCGGGTGATACAGATCTCCGGTCGTTTGAGCTGGTAACAACGATACGATCTCTTCCGACGCCGGCCTGCATTTAGGCCGGTGTTCGCTTATGTAAATCACAGCAATCAACTACTGGCTAGGCCTTGGCGAAGCCAAACCATTCTTACCGGTCAAATCAGTCAACTGGAGGCAGTATGAACAGGCACGCATTGACGAAACATATGTTCAAAGGCTCACAGGTGCTGGCGATGTTCGTTCTCGCGATCAGCGGAACGTTTGCCGCTCTTGGCCAGAGGATTACCGGATCGATTACGGGCACCGTGAAAGACGAACAGAATGCGATGGTGACAACGGCAGCCGTGAGGGCGACAAATGTAGATACAGGCTACTCGCGTACGGCGTCGGTTGGCTCGGATGGAGTATTCCTTATCCAGTACCTGCCGGTCGGCAAATACACCGTCGAAGTGAATGCCGCAAGCTTCAAGAAATTTGTGCAACAGAACGTCACGGTAGCCGTGGACCAAACCGTAACGCTGTCGGTAACGCTTGCCATTGGAGCCGAGACACAGACAGTTGAGGTCACTGAAGCTCCGCCGCTTGTGGAGACCACGACGGCCGAGCTGGGGCGAACGGTATCACCGAACGAGATCATCAGTCTCCCATTGGTGAATCGCAATGCATATGCTGAGCTTTCTTTGACGCCAGGTGTGATGGCCAACAGCTCGAGTGCCCAGAGCAATGCAAACGGGACCCCGAATTTTCAGATAGGTGTTCCATCCACTCAGGTTCAGGTGAATGGCGGCATCGACGCCGGCGTACCCACGGTCAGCTATTACCTTGACGGCGGAATCAATGAAACGGGCTTGCGCAACTATGGCAACCCGCTGCCCAACCCCGACGCGCTACAGGAGTTTCGCATCGAGACCAACAACTTCGCCGCACAATACGGACGCATGTCAGGCGCGGTTGTCACTGCTGTGACCAAGTCGGGAACAAATCAGTTCCACGGCTCGCTATTCGAATTCAACCGAAATACAGCCCTCAACGCTATTCCATGGAATCAGACCACTGCGCAGCACTATCGCCGCAACATGTACGGCGGCACGGTCGGTGGTCCGATCAAGCATGACAAAGCATTCTTCTTCTTTAGCTACGGCGGACTTCGTCAAGTGGTAGGCACACCTCTGAGCGGAGGCATCATCCCAGGCAAGTACATGATGATGGGTGACTTCACCCAACTCAAAGACAGCAAGGGCAATGTGATTCCCGTCTATCAGCCCGGGACTAAGACACAGTATGTAGGAACGAATGCTTCACCCAATTGCCAAACGGCAACGGCAAACTGCGTTCCGACTAATGCTCTTGACACGACAGCCCAGACCATCTTGAGCAAATACATTTCGCCGCTTCTCACTTCTTCAATGAACCCATCCACCACGAATTCATATGCCGGTTACTACATCGGACCGACCAACCAGGATGAGTACCTTGGCAAATTCGACGAAACCATTACGGAGAAGGATCACGTTGCGGCCAGCTTCTTTTATCTGAACACCACCCAGAACGCATTTGGCAACGGCTCGATTCCGTGGTTTACCAATCAGTCCTATGCCAAGCAGTACAACACGAACATCAGCGACATTCACACTTTCAGTGCCACCTTGGCCAACCAGGCTTGGCTCACGTTTACCCGCGTAGCCGGTGGCCGCATCAATCTGCCGGCCACAGGTCTTGAAGATCTTGGCTCTGATTTCAGAACGCAAGGTCCCAAAACATTGCCTTCCCTCAACATCTCGGGTTACTTCAGCACCAGCAATGCCCTGGCCGGTCCAGTGAGCGACACTGACTTCTATTCGTTGCGCGACGTAGTGAGCATGAGCAAGGGGAAGCAGCAGATCGACTTTGGTGGAGAGGCTTCTCTCGAGAAAGATATGTTCCGCGGCAATCTGTATAACTTTGGTGTCTTCACCTTCAATCCGACCGGCTTCCCTGGAACGACCGGGAACGCGATGTCGGACTTCCTTGTCGGGCAAGTCAACTCGATGGAGCAGGACACCCCATACAAGGGATTCCTTAGCAACTGGTATTGGGCGCTGTTCCTCCAAGACAACTACCGCATCCTGCCTCACCTCACGCTCAACATGGGATTGCGCTGGGACGTACAGACGGCTCCGGTTGAATCGCAGGATTTGACCGCTTCCTTCATCCCGAATGTGCAGTCGACTAAGGTGCCTGGGGCACCCATAGGTGTTCTCTTCCCGGGCGATAAAGGCATAGCGCGCGGGATCGCTGGCACCCGATATCACCATATATCGCCGCGTATCGGCATTGCCTGGGATCCGTTTGGTGACGGCAAGACAGCTGTCCGCGCCGGTGCTGGCCTCTTTTACGGCTCAGTTAGCGGCAACGAGTGGAATCAGCCAGCCAACGCCAATCCATTCGCAGTGCGGCAAACCTTCACCTGCATTTCATCGTTCACCCACGTCTATTCGAATACCGTAATTGGGTGCTCGCCATCGTTTCCGAGCGGGACGAGTCTATTTCCATACAGTTTCAACGCATCCAACCCTCGCTTCCTTCCGAATGCGGGCGTCGAGACAATCGATCCGAATTACCAGTGGCCGTATTCCTACCAACTCAATATGGCCATTCAGCGCCAGTTACCAAAGAATGTAAGCCTGACGGTGGCGTACGTTAGCACACTTTCGCACGACTTGCCTGTAGAACTCGATGCCAATGCCCCCGTATGGGCCGCAGGCGCCACAACCTCAAATGCAAACACGCGACGCCCTTACAACCAGAATGGCGCCTTGGGCGTTGTCTCCTACCTTCAGGCCCGCCAGACCGCTTCCTACCACTCTCTGCAGATTTCGGCGACTCGTCCATTGACTCACAACCTGATGCTGAGCGGTTTCTACGTGCTTGGTAAATCATTCCAAAGCGCAGCGAACAATGGGGTAGGCACAGCTGGCGGGTTCCAAGATTTCTATGCACTATGGGAAGATCGCGGACCGATGGATGTCGACCGTCGTCACACTTCCACAATTTCTGCCATCTGGAACATCGACTACTACAGGGGCTCGAATTTCGTGATGAAGCAAGTAGTCAATGGCTGGTCGATTTCGCCAATCATCACAATGAACAGCGGTACGCCTGTGAATGTAACCACTGGCTCAGCGAAGAATGGCGATCCATCGACCAGCAACCGCCCTGACTTGGTTGCAGGCCAGACCGCGTTCCTCAATCCAAATCGCTCGCGTGCAATCAGTCGCTTTGCATGGTTCAACACGGCAGCGTTCACTGCGAATGGTGCTGGAGTTGTCGGCGGTATTGGCCCCGGCGGCGCTGACGGCAATACTCCTCGCGACTATTTGCGCGCACCGGGCTACAAGGACGTCGATTTGGCAATGTCCCGCGACTTTCGTCTCGAGCGAGGCATGGTCTTCCAGATCCGTGGTGAGGCCACGAACGTTTTCAACATCGTCAGTCTGAATGGGCCGAATGCAAGCCTCTCTTCGACCCAGTTTGGCTGGATAACTTCCGCCGGCACTCAGCGCCTACTACAAGTAGGTGGTCGGTTCACCTTTTAGGAAGGGCCAGTTGTCACGAACAAGCGGCCGGGTACGTGAACCGTATCCGGCCTTCGTTCTGACAACTCTTTTTCAGTGAGCCGAGATCGCGGGGGCAGTGCATTTCCCAAAGGTGAGCGGAGTTAATATTTGAGCACGCGCATTTGAGCGCCTTAAAAACCTGAGACTAGAACCGGTTCAACTGCTCGGCGCGTGGATCAGATGAGTGCGCGAAACCGATCATCGACAGGATCCTCGGCTCTCAAGTAGAGTTTCGCAAAGACGCAACCCCGGGTTGTGCCAAAGGAGAATACCTCGCAATGAAGATATCGCGTCGAGGCCTTGCCAAAGGGCTAGCGGCTACTGGAGCTGTGGCGGGGCTAGCCAGCTTGGTGCAAGGAGAGACTCCCACTCACGCCGCGCCCTTAAGTGCGGCAAGCTGGAAGCAAATTCATCCTGGCGTTTGGAAGACAACGATCGGAACTCCAGAGCGCTTCACGCCAGTCGCGAGCCGGTTGGTTCCAGCGAAGACGGGGGCGTTCGCGAAATTGCCCCTGATAGACGTTGCGCCGCTAACGGATATTCACGGCAAGCGAACTGAGCGAGGTTGTTTACTGCAGCTTCCACTGCGGCCAAACGAGCAGATCTATGGATTGGGGCTGCAATTTCTTTCGTTTTCACAGCGGGGAAAGAAAAAGGTCGTTCGCGTCAATGCAGATCCGAAGTTTGATACTGGGGACTCTCATGCGCCGGTGCCGCTTTATGTGACCACTGAGGGCATTGGAATTCTTGTCGATACAGCGCGATACGCAACTTTCTATTTTGGTAACGCGCGACCGAGGCCAGACCATGCTCTTGATACGGTGAACAACGCCAACCCTGATCCGAATTACACACACAACATTCAGGACAGCGACTTTGGGCAGATCACTGTAGACATTCCGAATGCGGCTGGGGTGGATGTCTATCTCTTTGGTGGGCCACAAATGCTGGATGTAGTGAAACGTTACAACGTATTTTCGGGCGGAGGCTTCGTCCCACCCGAGTGGGGTCTAGGCTTTTGGTACCGCATGGATGCGCGGGGTACGCAGCAATCCGCTCTTGCGTTTGCCCGTGAGTTCCGTGATCGCAATATCCCGTGCGACGTAATTGGCCTCGAACCTGGCTGGCAAACCCATGCCTACTCCTGCACCTTCGTTTGGAATCATGAACGTTTTCCTGACCCTGCCCGATTTGTGAGTTCAGCTAAGGAGATGAACTACAAAATTAACTTGTGGGAACACGCGTTCACGCACCCAGCCTCACCGCTCTTTTCGTCTATCGAACCGAATTCCGGGAATTTTGGCGTCTGGGGCGGTCTCGTCCCCGACTTCGCCGGCAAGCCCGCCCGCGACGCATTCGGTAGCTATCATGGCAAGACTTTTCTCGACGCAGGTGTGAGCGGATTCAAACTCGATGAGTGCGATAATTCCGACTATACCGGAGGATGGTCATTCCCTGAATGTAGCGCCTTCCCATCGGGCATTGATGGCGAGCAGATGCACAACATCTTCGGATTACGCTATCAGATGGCCATATGGAATGAGTTTCGCAAGCGTGGCCAGCCGACTTTCAACCTCGTTCGTTCCAGCGGAGCTCTCGCTACTCCATATCCTTTTGTTCTCTATAGTGATCTCTACAATCACCGCGACTTTATCCGCGCACTCGTCAACTCAGGCTTTAGCGGCTTACTTTGGTGCCCTGAGGTGCGCGACGCGGCCAACGAAGAAGATCTCATTCGTCGTCTGCAAAGCGTGGTGTTTTCCCCACTCGCAATGATCAACGGTTGGTATATCAAGAACCCGCCTTGGAAGCAACTCAATCGTCGCCTAAACAATGCTGACCAACTCCTCGATGGATGGGAAAAGCTGGAGGCGCGTTGTCGTGAAATTATTGGCTGGCGCATGCAACTTGTGCCATACCTGACTGCGGCCTTTCAGCGCTACAGCGATGACGGTACTCCACCATTCCGCGCACTAGTGTTGGATGCGCCAGGCGACAAGCGGCTTTATGCCGTCGACGATCAATACATGGTTGGCGACCGAATGATGGTCGCGCCGATCTTTGTCGAGGATCCGGCCGGCACTCCTCAAACTCAGTTTCGCCGCAATCCTGACGGCGGCCGCAGAGCCTTGCTGCCCGAGGGCAAATGGCATGACTTCTGGACCGGCCAGGCATTCGAGGGCGGAACGGAGATCTTCGTGCCTGCGTCTACCGAAAAGATTCCCGTGTACGTCAAGAGCGGCAGTATTGTGCCTTGGGCGGATGTCGGTTTGTTTGCGGGATCTCCTGAATCGCGTCGCCTCACCGCGCGAGTCTATGGCGACGGCTCGATCCCCTTCGCATTGGCCGACGGTAACGCCATTCTCCGCCTGATCTGGACCAATGGAATGGGTCGCGTGGAGGGCAAATCCGACTATGACGTCTACGCCTGGCAGCAGATTGGATAGGATTTCGATGAATCCTGATGGCAATGTCCTTCACAGATTCTTGCGCCCGCTTTTGTCGCGGAAAGGGGCCTCGTTGCAAGCACCGGCTCTTGCGCTGCTGGTGCTAAGTGTGCTTGCGCTCTCGCCGGTCAGGATGTTTGCCGCATCAGGCGTTGTCCGGCCCGGCGAGCCGTGGTTCGACAACCACGGACAACGCATTCAGGCGCACGGCGGCGGCGTCACCGTGTGGAAGGGAATCTACTACTGGTTCGGTGAAGATCGCACGAAGTCGAACGACCCGGAGAAACGCTACGTGGCCTGCTATTCGTCCCGCGATCTCGCTCATTGGAAGTTCCGCGGCCAGGTGCTCGCCCTAGCCGATCCCGAGCATCTCGGGCTGCGTTGGGTGCTCGAGCGGCCCAAGGTCTTTGCCAATACGCGCACTCGCAAATTCGTGATGTATGCCCACCTCGATGACGCGCAATACAAGTTCGCCCGCGTGATGATTGCAATCAGCGACCGCATCACCGGCCCCTACACCTATGTGAAAAGCTTCCGCCCTCTGAACGAAGAAAGCCGCGACATTGGGCAATTTGTGGATGACGACGGCTCGGCGTATCTGATTTTCGAATCGCGTCCGACGAAGGGGTTCTTTGTTGCGAAATTGAGCAATGACTTCATGAATGTGGAGAAGACCGCTTTCATTCCCGCTCCGCTGGAAGGCGGAGCACTGGTTCACTTTGGCAATCTATATTATGTGGTCGGCTCGCACATGACGGGCTGGAGGCCGAACCCCAACGTCTTTGCAACTGCGCCTGCGCTCGCGGGTCCCTGGACGGAGTTCCGCAACCTGGCTCCCCCGGAAGCGAATAACTACGATTCGCAGTCGACGATGTTGCTCAAGGTTAGCGGCTCCAAGGCAACAACCGTGATCTTTCTGGCCGACCAGTGGCGCCCTCGCCAGCTTTGGGATTCTCGCTATTTCTGGATGCCGCTCGAGATCGGTAATGGCACAATGCATCTGCCACCGCCCCAACCGTGGACACTCAATGCGAGAACGGGAGAATGGGTTCCTGCAGCTGTCTTGCGCTAGCGGATTTGAGTTTCTTCAAGAACGAATCGCTGAAGACGCTTCCGGAAGTGCAGAGAGGGAGGATTTCCGATGAATCGCAGGGAATTCACTAGGGCAGCGTTAATTTCGCCATTTGCCCTGGCGCTTGACAAAAAATCGTCTTCTCAGCAGAGCGTTGCTCCTGCACCGGCAGAAGCTGCAACGCCGGCTGCGCAAGTCCAGCGAAAGCCAAAATCAGCTGCGCAATACAACAAGCATCCACCAATTATTGAACCAGACCCATTTGCCGACAAGCTTGTCTTCGAGCGCAGGCCGATGCTCCCGAAACTACAGCCGTTCGCGCTCAATGAGGTTCAGCTAGATCCGGGACCGCTGCAGCAGGCGCAGCAGTGGAACCGCGCATATATGATGCGATTACCAAATGACCGCCTGCTGCACAACTTCCGCGTCAACGCCGGAATCGCTTCGGTAGCAAAACCGCTCGGCGGATGGGAGTCGCCCCACTCGGAGTTGCGTGGCCATTTCGTTGGTCACTATCTGTCGGCCGCGGCAATGCTCTATTCAGCCACTGGAGATGCGGCGGTGAAGGCAAAGGCAGACGAGCTCGTCTCAGGAATCGCTGAATGCCAAGACAAGCTCGGTAGCAACGGGTATGTGAGTGCGTTTCCGACGGAGTTCTTCGACCGTCTTGACCGACGTGAAAAGGTGTGGGCACCCTTCTACACTTTGCACAAAATCATGGCTGGCTTGCTCGATATGAATGTTTATGCCGGTAACAGCCAGGCGCTGGATGTTCTCGTGAATCTGGCAGGTTGGGTCGACTCGTGGACAGCCAATAAGCCCGAAGAGCATATGCAGGACATCCTGAACACTGAGTACGGAGGAATGAACGATGTTCTCTACAACCTGGCAGCAGTGACCGGAGCTAATCGCTGGGCAGAGACTGGGGACCGTTTTACGAAGAAGATATTCTTCACACCGCTTGCACTCCGCCAGGACCAGTTGAAAGGTCTGCACTGTAATACGCACATGCCTCAGGTGATCGGTGCCGCACGCCGCTTCGAGCTAAGCTGCGATGCGCGGTTCGGTGACGTTGCACTCTTCTTTTGGGAAACTGTCGCGGAATCGCGGACGTACGTGACGGGTGGTTCCGGCAATACGGAAAGCTGGCTCACAAACGCCAATCGCCTTGCGTTGGAAATGCAAGCCAGCTCGCATCACCAGGAGTGCTGCTGCGCATATAACATGATGAAGCTCGCGCGTCACCTTTATGGATGGACTGCCGACGCACGCTATGTTGACTACTACGAACGTAATCTTTTGAACCATCGTCTCGGTATGATTCAACCAGAGACCGGGTTGACCGGGTACTTTCTGTCCATGTCGGGGGGCGCCTGGAAAACGCTGTGCACTGAGGATGAAACGTTCTGGTGCTGCACTGGGACTGCACTCGAGGAATTCGCCAAGCTCAACGACACAATCTACTTCCACGATGAGGAAGGCGTCTACGTAAATTTGTTTGTGTCGTCTCGGCTCAATTGGAAGAGTCGCGATATTCGCTTGCAGCAGGCAACCAAGTTTCCTGAAGCCGATCGCACGCTAATTGTGATCGCGTCGTCGCCAGACGGGGCGTGGACGATTCATCTGAGAATTCCCTCTTGGACGACGTTGAACAGCACAGTGCTTATCAACGGTAGACCAGAGGCGGTCACAGGCTCGCCGGGCAGCTATCTCGCAATTCGGCGAATTTGGAAAGCGGGAGATCGCATTGAACTCATCACTCCTATGCGGCTCGCTGCCGAACCGCTGCGTGATGACCCAACGACGCAGGCGTTTCTCTTTGGCCCGCTCGTCTTGGCCGGACAGTTCCCGCGGGGTGAAATCCCATTCGACTTCGAACACACGCAGGGACCAGAGCTCTTAGAAGTGTCTCCGGTCGACGTTCCCGATCTAAGAGTGAGCGGCGCGAAACTGGAGGATTGGATCGAGCCGGTTCCCGGGTCCATTCTGGGGTTTCGCACCATTAACCAGCGCCGAAACGTGGTCCTGAAGCCGTTGAACCAGAGCTGGGATCGGTTTGTGGTCTATTGGAAAACGACTTGATCGGGGTAAATTGAAGGCGCAGAAGCGGCAGCGTCGCACAGGGGCGGAAGTCAGGAAGTCAGGCCACTGCCGCGGACTTTCGCTGGTCTTTTGAGCCTCCGCGCCGACAAACTCAGAAAATAGCCAACGGAAGGGGCCTTATCCCGGCGAATTGGGCGACTCCGGAAACGGAAAGTACGGGCCAGCCATCCACGGATTACAAAGCTTCGTTCCCCTGAGATGGACCACCGGTGGATAAGAATAAGATGTCGGCATGTTGCCAGGTTTCCTGCCAAACGCCAAAGGCACTTGCCTTGGCCACCGCGTCCCGGCACACCCGCCGCACACCAGAATTGAAGGTCTCTGAGCTCTGGCGTGGCATTCGGAGATGAGGCTGTTGATGGCCAGTCAGTCGATACTGTGGAAGACGACACTGGTTCGTGATCGGCTCTTCTCCCGTGATCCGAGTGTCCGGTCGGTGGAGAAGTATTGTCGATGGTCTTGTAAAGTCAGCATCGCCGGCTACACAATCAAGAATTCTTGGCGGTGCTGCCTCGCAGCCGGTTTCAGGGCAACAGATCGGGCACTACCAGGTCGTTGCCAAGATCGGCGAAGGCGGAATGGGGCGAGGCGTACCGCGCCGCGACACGCGCCTCAAACGCGAATTAGCACTGAAGGTGCTGCCGCAAACATTCGCCACTGATCCGTATCGGATGGCACGCTTTCAACGCGAAGCGCAGTTGCTCGCGTCTCTGAAACTCTGTGTAAATGCGTGACAAAAGGCCGAAATGGGGTTTCGGGCCACGAGTCGCAACATTAGTCTATTCTTTAAAAAGCAAGACCGTTTTGAAGACTCAAACTCCTCATGAGAGTTCGCAAGTCTCTGGACGCTTGCGCCCGGTTTCAGTCCTTTCCGAAGCGAATTCACGCTTTACGAAAGGAGAAGTCAGTCAACGAGCTTGTCGTCGGCATGGTAATACAGTCCCGCCGTGATAATACAAAATAGGGTGAAAACAGGGCGTTAGAGGGTATTGAAGGGTATCGCAGAGAATTCCAGATATGCCAATAAGTTTATTATTATCAATAAGTTATTCTGATTCTAAAGAACCATCGGCGCATGGCTGGCGGAGAGAGTGGGATTCGAACCCACGTTAGAGTTTCCCCTAAACACGCTTTCCAAGCGTGCGCCTTCAGCCACTCGGCCATCTCTCCGGAGGGCGGGTTGACAGATTGAGTTTAACATTTTGGCGGTACGGCTCGCGAGACCAGGACGGCAGCGGATTTGCGCGCGGGGACAGCGGCCGCGGGCCATAGGTGAAAGCGTATACAGCGGGGAGCGCGCTCATTTATAGTGCGTTGTTGCCTGCTGTTCGGGGATCCGACTGCCGGCGGGAATCTTCATGAGAAAGAGGCCATTTATGCCGCCAATATCACGGCGCGATGTGCTTTATTCGGGGTTCACCCTTTCTGCGTCCTCGCTGATGGCGCGATCGGCCTGGGCGCGGGCAGTTGCTGCAGTTGGTGCGGGCGCGGACACGCAGATTCGGGCCGGCATGTCTCCCCGCGAGCAGCTTCTCTTTGATTTTGATTGGAGATTTCAATTCGGAAACGGGGACGATCCGGCGCGTGACCTGGGCTTTGGCAAGAACCAGGAGGGGTTTGCCAAGACAGGTGACTTTGCGTTCGCCAAGGTGGGATTTGACGATTCGAAGTGGCGCAAGCTGAACCTGCCGCACGATTGGGCGGTGGAGTTGCCCTTTGTGTGGGACGACTCGCTGGCGTCGCATGGGTTCAAGCCGTTGGGCCGCAAATATCCGGAGACGAGCGTGGGGTGGTACCGGCGGGAGTTCGAGATTCCGGCGAGTGACGCGGGCCGGCGGATCGCGGTGGAGTTCGACGGGGCATTTCGCGACGTGATGGTGTTTGTGAACGGATGCTATCTGGGGCGCAATGAGAGTGGATACACGCCGTTCCGCTACGACATTACGGATTTTGTCGTGGAGGGCGCGAAGAACTGCATCGCAGTGAGGGTTGACGCGAGCTATGGATCCGGATGGTTTTACGAGGGCGCGGGTATTTACCGGCATGTGTGGCTGACGAAGACCGACGCGCTGCATTTGGGGCGGTGGGAGAGCTGGGCAAGGACAACGCAAATCACGGAAGGCTCAGCTTCGCTCGTGCTCGCGACACACGTGGTGAATCAGAGCAAACTGGCGGAGAGCACGGCGGTAAGTTGGCAAATTCTCGACGCGGCCGGGAAGAAAGTAGCCTCCGCAGAGGCGCCGGCGCAGCAGATTGAGATTGACGGCAAAGCAAATTATGAGGTCAATGCGACCATTCCGCATCCTGCGGTGTGGTCTGTCGATTCGCCGAACCTTTATACCGCGGTTGTCACGGTCAAGACGGGCGATAAGGTGCGCGACGTTGAGCGAATCACGTTTGGCGTGCGGACAGTGAAATTCGACGCGGACCATGGCTTGTTCCTGAACGGGCGGCCTTTGAAAATCCAGGGAACGTGCAATCACCAGGATCATGCGGGCGTGGGCATGGCGCTGCCGGATCGGATGCAGGCGTTTCGCGTCGGCGTGCTGCAGGAGATGGGATGCAACGCGGTGCGGACGTCGCACAATATGCCGACTCCGGAGCTGGTGGAGGCCTGTGACCGCATGGGCATGATGATGATGTGCGAGACGCGACAGATGAGCTCGAGCCCGGAAGGGACGGCGCAGCTTGAAACGATGGTTAAGCGCTATCGCAATTCGCCGTCCATCATCATCTGGTCCATCGGCAACGAGGAGTCGCAGTTGCAGGGGCCGATGGCGGAGGAGGGCGCCAAGATCGCCGCCGCGATGGCGCAGAAGTGCCACGAACTGGACCCGTCACGAGTGGTTTCAGCGGCGGTGAATGGCGATAACGAGAAAGGTGTGTCGGACGCGCTGGATGTGATCGGCTTCAACTATCTGCTCAAATACCCCGATCAATTTCACAAGGAGCATCCGGCGCGGCCGGTTTACGGATCGGAGACGGCGAGCACAATCTGCACACGCGGGGTGTACCAAACGGACCCGCTGCGCAACACCCTAAGCGCCTATGACGTAAACCATACCGACTGGAGCGAGCTGGCGGAGGATTGGTGGCCTTTCTATGCAACGCGAGAGTGGGAGGCGGGTGGATTCGCGTGGACAGGATTTGACTATCGCGGTGAGCCGACGCCCTACGGTTGGCCGTCGATCAACTCAAATTTCGGAATTGTCGATACGTGCGGATTCCCCAAGGACAACTTCTTCTACTACCGGGCGTGGTGGCGCACGGAGCCGCTGCTGCACCTGTTTCCGCACTGGAACTGGGAGGGCAGGGAAGGCGAGGAGATTCCCGTGTGGGTCTACTCAAACGTGGACGAGGTGGAGCTGCTTGTGAACGGGAAGAGCCTGGGGCGGCAAAAGATGCCGAAGTATCTGCACGTGGAGTGGAAGGTGCGATACGAGCCGGGCGTGATTGAGGCGAGAGGATACAAGGACAGCAAGGTTGTGCTGACGGAGAAACGCGAGACGACGGGACCTGTTGCAGCGCTGCGGTTGACGGCGGACCGGACGACGATTGATGCCGACGGCGAAGACGTAGTGGTTCTGCAGGTGGATGCGCTGGACAGTGCGGGGCGCGCGGTGCCGACCGCGTCGAATTTGATTCAGTTCGAAGTGACGGGTGAAGGCGCTCTGATCGGTGTTGGCAATGGCGATCCCAATTGCCACGAGAGCGACAAGGAGCCGCGGCGGTCGCTCTTCAACGGGCTGGCGCAGGCGATCGTTCAATCGACAAAAAATGCTGGGACGATCGAGATTGAAACCAGCACCAATACGCGCGGCATGACGGTTGCGCCGGCCAAAGTGACGATTACGACAAAGAAGGTGGAACTGCGTCCTGCAGTCGGCTGATGCGAAGGCTACGACCTGCGTGCGGACGGACGCGCTGAGGCATCACGATTTCAGCACGTCATCCACTGTCTGAATATCGACCAACCCGTGGCATCCGTAGATTGCCGGAAGCACGCGATCCGGCGGGTAGGCGCGGCGAAGTTTGGCGACTTTATCGGTGCCGCAGCGGTAAGCCGGAAGATACATACGGCCGAGAAGCGGATGACGTCCCCACGCGCCGGAGAGTTTTTGTGCGCGCTCTTCCGTCACGAGAAAATCCTGCCTCAGGTTAGCTGCGACTTCAGGCTGCGGACGCAACTCGCCCCAGGTGAGATAGGAAGATTGATTCTTCGCGTCGTCCTGCAAAAGGGCGAGCAGGACGCCGATCTGCAGATCTTCGTCGGGTAATTGATCGACTTCAGTGACGCCATGAGCGATGAGGATGGCATTGTTGGCGAGTCCTTCAAACAAAGTGGCTGCGCGCGTATTCATGGTGAGGACAGTGGCCTCGAAGCCCGCCAGCCCGCGGACATATAAGTTCTGCAAGTAGGCAAACGTCGTCACATGGCCGGGAACAACTTCGTGGCTGACGAGCTGCTCGAACTCAGGGAACGAAATCTGCAATGACGCGTTGATCTCGTAGGAGGCCTCGTACTGCGGAGAGCCGTCAGCATTGCGGGCACGGCCGATGTAGTTCATGGAGCCGGAGAACCATGCATCCTTGATGGGAAGGAAATCGATATTCGCGGGAGGAACGCAAGCAAGCTCGCGCGGCAGGAAGGGAAGGAGATTTTTCTCGCTGAGTTTCTCGAATTGGGCGATGACGGCTGCGCCCACGGCACGCACTGAGGCCATGGGAACGATGCGATCGCGGCGCCAGGCATCGACTGCTTGCAGAAGCTCCGTGGCATTGGTTGATGGAAAGCCGGCGTGTTCGAGCAGTTCAGCGACGCGCTCGCGCTTCTTTTCTGGTCGCGAAGGCTCGGGCGGTGTGCCGGTGGATGCCTGCACGGCACGCGCGTAGGGAACCGGATCGCCTTTGCCGGCGACCTCCATGGCGAGGTCCCACATGGTTTCGAGGCATTCGGCCAGGCCAGTGAGATAGTACTGGCGCAGGCTACCGAGCTTCGCGGCTTCGCTGCGGAGGCTGGCGATCCCCTTGGGAAGATCGACCGCAGAGGTGTAGGCATCGACTGCTTCGCGATCGATAGTCTTACCGGCGACGCCGCCCGAGTGCCGTAAGCGCTGCGCTGCGGGATGCGTGTAGGCGGCCGGCAGCGGCTCGTCAGAGAACCAGGAGTCGGCGATGAAGCGTCCCGTGCCGGAGGGGCACATGACGTCGCCGCCCCAGAGCGTGTCGATGCCGAGCACCGCGTCGGCGACGTATTTTCCAGCCTGATCCATCATGCCTCCTTCTTCTTTTTGAGCGATCTGAGCCAGACGTACACGCAAAGGCCGACGAACAGCAGCGCGGAGACGGGCTGAGAGATGAGATCGTTGGAGTAAAACGGAGTGGTGACAAGCGATTCGCGGAATCCGGGTATGAGACGGAGCGCAGCACCGAGAACACCGCCCAGCGCGCCGCCCGCCATGAGGCCGGAAGCGAGGATGACGCCGCGCTCGCGAACGGTTTTGCCGGCATCGCCACCGGTCGTTGAAGCTTTCTTGTTGACGAGGAACGAAAGGAAACCTCCCGTAAGAATCGGCGTGGTGAGGCTCAGCGGCAGATAAATGCCGAGCGCAAAGACCATGGAGGAAGTGCCGAGCATTTCCATGACGAGCGTGATGAGCGCGCCGACTCCGAAGAGAAGATAAGTGACCGGCTGCCGGCTCATGAATCCGACGACGAGAGCTTTCATGATGGAAGCCTGAGGTGCCGGGAGCACGGGCCTGCCGTCGCCCAACGTCGGCTCACCGAACTGAAAGGTGTGAGCGAGCAGAACGATGGTGAGCCCGGCGGCCGCCGCAGCGGCAATGATGCCGAGGAACTTGACTTTCTCCTGCGCGGAAGGCGTATTGCCGAGCCAGTAGCCGGCTTTGAGGTCCGTGATGAACTGACCAGAGACGCAGAGGGCGGTACAGACCATGCCGGCGATGGCCATGACGAAGAACATGCCCGTAGTGCCCGAGAGACCAAATTTGACGAGCACCACCGACGAAATAATGACGGTGAGCATGGTCATCCCCGAGGCGGGATTATTCGCAGTGGTAGCGATGGCGTTGGCGGCAACCGATGCAAAGAAGAATGCGAAGAACAGTGTGAGCACAAGGCCCAGGGCAAGAATGGTCCACGAAACTTGCAGACGACTAAAAAAGATGGCGACGGCCAGGGCACTCAAAACGACGCCCAGAAGAACGGCGAGCATGGAGATGTCGCGATCGGTGCGTTCCGCCTGATCGGTCGCGCGCCCATGAAAGGCGCGCAGCGCGATGCCAAAAGCGCCCGCAATGACGCGCAGGGACTTCATGACTCCGACAATGCCGGCCGTGGCAATGGCGCCCACCCCGATGTAGCGCACGTAACTGACGTAGATCTGTGCAGCGGACATGTCGGAGACCGGAGATGTGCCGGGATAAACGGCCATGTTGACGTGGCTGCCGAGAAACCAGATGAGCGGGACGAGCACGAAGTTTGCAAGGATACCGCCCGCGCAGAAGATCATGGCGCTGCGGATGCCCATGACATAGCCGAGTCCGAGGATGAATCCGATGGCGTCAAAATTGAAGACCATGCGGCCCCGGTCGGCCAGAGATCGCATGAGCGGCATGAATTGGAAGTTGAGGTATTCGCGCCAAACGTGAAAGGTGGTCACGAAGAAGTCGTACAGGCCGGCGATGCACGTGGCCTCAAGCAGCAGTTTGGCTTGTGAGCCGCCTTTTTCTCCCGTGACGAGCACTTCAGTGATCGCAGTGGCTTCGGGGAAGGGAAATTGGCCGTGCATCTCGCGGACAAAGAAGCGCCGCAGCGGAATGACGAAGAGAACCCCGAGGCATCCGCCGGCGAGACAGATGAAGACTGTCTGGGTGGGATGAGGACTGAGGTGGAGGATGTAGAGCGCGGGAAGCGTGAACACCGCCCCAGCCACAACGGCAGCCGACGCTGCTCCGGTTCCCGTTAAGATGACATTTTCAAGAAGGCTGGAACGCCGCTTGTAGACACGGGCCAATCCGATGGCGAGGATCGAGATTGGGATGGCGGCGTCCATGCCCTGCCCGACCTTGAGGGTGGAATAGGCAGAGGCTGTGGTAAAGACGATGCACAATAGCAGGCCCCAAAAGATGGCGCGCGCCGTCATTTCCGGCGCATGCATTTGAGCCTGAATGATGGGCGAGTAGATTTCTCCGGGTCTAAGGGGAAGGTAGGCGTTTTCCGGAAGTGAATTCGTTTCGGTTTCTTGCACGGATGTGTTTCCCATCGGCACACCTTCAGGTAGCGTTCTACAGACGATCAGAACTACTTACCAGGCTATTGCACGGCACGGAATGAAACACGAAGGGTATCACCACCAGCAGGTCAAGGCAAGGGTGCATAAAGGCAGTGGGACAAAGGCAGGGAACGAGAGAACAAGGGAACTAAGGAGCAAGGGAACGAGGGAGCGAGGAAATAGAAAGCAGGACGTAAGGACCAAGGGACCGGGGGCAGGCCCACTCTTTCGCGAGGATCACGAAAGAGTGGGCGAGCAGGACAGGAAGTACGCCGGCTATTGCTCCATAACGACGACTGCTGAGCGCGCCGGAATGCGCAGAGGTCCGGAGATCGGCCTGGCGTCGGGATCTTCAGGTGTAGCCGCCACGAGCGAGCCGGCGTTGGGCAGATCCAATTTGGCCGTGATGGTCTTGTCCTGCTCCAGGTTCGCAACGATGACGGCGCGCTTGCCGCCGACCTTGCGGTAGACGGTGTGGCGGAAGGATCCGTCGGCTGTGACATCAGCGCCGAGATTGTCGCGAAATTCCGCATCCCAAATCCATGCCTGATATTTCTTGCGCAACGCGTCAACTTTCTTGCCATATTCCAGCGTGAGCGGAAAATCGGTGATGCGGCCTTTGAAGTTGAATGGTTCGTATTCCATGATGTAGCGGTACAGGAGGCAGAGATTGATCTCCTCGCGCGCATCCCACCCGCGTACAGCCGCCATCAGCGGCGCTTCTGAATCGATGTAGCGGAGAGCGTGGCGCGTGCCCAGTCCAATACGGTAATAGCCGAGAACGTAGTGAGGCATGAGCCAGTCGCCTGGGCCCTCGCCGGAGAAGAGGAAATCGGGATGTACCTTGTCGGCGGCGGCGCGGAACTGTTTGACCAGCGGAATGTCGCCGCTGAAGAGGTAGCCGGGCGGCTCGTAACCGTGGTCGGCGCTGAAGTTGTAGAGCACCCCGTTGTGCTGCATGACCTCGTCGAAGAGCCAGCCTGAGGCCCCAAGCTTCAGAATCTTTTCGAATTCATGGGTGGAAATGTCACGGTATTCCTGGCAACAGACATCCATAATGGCGCGGCGGCGATTGCTGATGCCCGCCAATTGCGTGGGAGTAAAGTAGCTGAAACTGCCTGACTCGTATTTGTTGCCATAGGGATCGTCGCACTCGTATTTGTAAAGAACTTCTTTGTAGAAGTCGGTAGACATGTCGGCGAAGACCGGCTTGGCGAAGAGGATCATTTTGACGCCTTTGGCCTCAAGCTGGGTGATCGTGTCGTGCAATTCATCCCAGGTGCCGAGGCCGGGGTCGGTGTCGAGCCGAGGCTCACCGCCGTCCTGCCCGCCGCGATGCCAGCCGACGAGTTGAATCGCCTGGACGCCGTTCTCTGCGCACGCCAAGCCGTACCCCAGCAGGTCGCGATAAGAGATGGAATAGTCTTGTTCGGCTCCGTCGATCTGGAGCTGCTGCCAGGAGTGGACTTGCCTGACCCATTCAGGGATATGGGGCTTGCCGAACCACGTGTTGCGCCAATCCCTGTAGACGTCGAGTCCAGCGTGCCAGTCGCCGGAGTAGGGACGCATGACGACAGGTGCGAGATCTACTGAGGACTTGGGATGGGTGAAAACAAAATGGCACGTCCGGAATTCCAGGTGAACCGGCCAGCCTGAGATCTCATCAGTGCGCGGTACTGCGTTTTCGTTCCAGTCAATCACGCCGGGATGCTGCTCAAAGGTAAATTGCAGCAGGTAGCGGATGGCCGGATCGTGCACGGCCGCGTAGATTCCCTGGTCCTGCGCTTGCAGCAGGCAGAACTGACTGACGTTGGAGTTGATGTTCTTGGTGGGATACCGGACTCCCCAATAGCCGAGTTCATTCACAAAGTGTGGGTATAGCTCGGTTTCCTGCAAGGCGCCGACCCAAAGGTGATGCGCGAGCAAGCGCGCGTCGGCGGTGGGCGGATTCAAATCGCCGAAGTAGGGGTAGTCGATGGTCTCAATGGGCAGGGAAGACTGGTTGTCGAGAACGCCGGTGAAAGTAAGTGCGCCGTTTTTGAGGGTGACCGTGGCGGTAAACGTGATCGGGAGAACTCCGGCGTGCTCGCTCTCGAGGCCGGACCACTGAATGCGGACCTGCTCGTCCGAGATCCTTTCCACGCTCTTGGCGTGCTGTTTGCTGCCGAGAATGAAGTTCTGGCGGCGGTTGGGCATGGGAGCCATGAGGCGGAATGATGCTCCCAGTGCCGGGCGCCGTTCAATCGGCCAGTGAGTCGACTTGCGCTCCATTCGGGTCAGCGCGCCCGAGGCAGGATCGAAGGCGACCAGCAGATCAGTATCCTGCAGGACGACTTCGCCCGCCACAGAAGCGGCCTGGGCGGTGCTCATTTCTACGTTTTCAGTGAGCGCGGCCAGCGCGGTAAGGCCTGCTAGTTTGTTGAACATTCTTCTGTCCATGATTCTCCCTCAGTTTGGTTTGCATTCGGCGCAGATGAGAGACCGGTCCCGCAACCGGATACTACCGGGCGCAGGCGACATGTGTCAACGGGGCATTGGTAGGGTCGTTCCCGATAAAGTGGAGAAGTGAGCCAAGGAGAGGCCAACTGGAGGCGCGAGCTTCGTGCCATGGTATCGCTGGCGGTGCCGGTGGTGCTGAGCGAACTCGGCTGGATGGCCATGGGTGTGGTGGACACCATCATGGTGGGCCGTCTGGGTCCGGAGGCGATCGGTGCTGTGGCACTGGGCAATGCGGTCTGTTATACGCCATCGATTTTCGGCATGGGACTGCTGCTTGGACTCGACACGCTGGTCGCGCAGGCTTATGGGCGCCAAGACCACGAGGAGTGCCATCGCTGGCTGGCGCAGGGCGTATACCTGGCATGCTTTGCCGCCGTGCCCATTATGTTGGGGATTGAAGTCGCGAGTTTCTACCTGCCGCGATTGGGAATTGCTGCCGCGGTGGCCGTACCGGCGAGCACCTACACACGGCGGTTCCTATGGGGCACGATACCGCTTCTGATATATGGTGCGGCCCGACGCTACCTGCAGGGAGTGGGCCAAGTCCGCGTGATTACCGTGACCTATGTCGTAGCCAACCTGGTGAACTGGTTTGGTGACTGGGTGCTGATCTACGGCAAATTGGGCTTCCCGGCGCTCGGCGTCAATGGTTCGGCGATTTCGACGGTCTTCGCTCGCATCACCATGGCGGTAGCGCTGATGGGATTCGCCTGGAGATATGAGCGCAAGCGCGGACATCCTCTCTTCCAGCACTGGGCTGGCCCGCAACTGGTACGGTTGCGCAATATGCTAATCCTGGGCGCGCCGGCCGCGGGGCAGATTCTGCTTGAAGTGGGCGCGTGGAACCTGGCAACATTTTGCGCCGGCTACCTGACTCCGGTAGCGCTGGCGACGCACCAAATTGTGCTGAATTACGCGAGCGTCACGTACATGGTGCCGCTGGGGATTTCGGCGGCTGCGGCAGTAGCCGTTGGGCATGCAGTCGGGGCGGGCGATCTGGCTCGGGCGCGGCGGGCCGGCTGGCTGGCACTGGCCTTGGGGACGAGCTTCATGCTCGTGGCGGCGATTGTGTTTCTTGTCTGCCCGCGACCGCTGATTGAGCTGTTCACCAGCGACTCGCAGGTGCTCGCGGTGGGCCCAACACTGCTGGGGATTGTGGCGGCGTTCGAAATCTTCGACGGTATCCAGGGAGTCTCGACCGGAGCGCTGCGTGGGCTCGGTGAAACCCGGGCGCCCATGTGGGCCAATCTCGTTGGCTATTGGGTGCTGGGCCTTCCATTGGGACTATCTCTCTGCTTTATTTGGCACTGGGGAATCTATGGATTGTGGATCGGATTGACGTTGGCGCTGATTGCAATTGCCCTGGCGGTGCTCGTGCGGTGGCAAAGAGACTCGAAGAAGCATCTCTCGGCAGTCAGTTCCGATCTGTCAGCTTGAGCCTTGGTGTGACGCTTTCGAATCATAATTTCACAATGCCGCAGGAGAATCGGACGGAGCCAGAAAGCCAGATGCGGTTAATGTCTGCAACATTTCAGAGGCAGTGTAAGCGCGGGATCAACAGGGGTTACCTTTGTGGCGCGGTATGAGACGGTCATCATGGAAAGTGACTATAATCACATACTGGAGCGCAGAGAACCGGCGACCCAGTGCGTGAGCCGGCCCACCAACCAACGCTCACAGTTCATCGGAAGGGATTCCCGCCACATGGCGACTGGACATCTCGCCCTGGGTCAAGAACAGGGCGCGCGCAGCGCGGCTCAGCGCATCGTCAACGACTTCAGCATCATCGTAGCCACGGTTAACGGATCGGGATCGCAATCCGCGAACAGCGTGCTGCTGAAGAGCATCTTCGGAATGGGAGTTCCCGTCAGCGGGAAGAACCTGTTTCCCTCGAACATTGCTGGACTTCCGACTTGGTACACGATCCGGGCGAGCAAGGACGGGTATGTCGCCCGCAAGTGCGATTCCGATGTGCTGGTGGCGCTCAACCCTGAGACCGCGCGCGAAGATATTCTGGCGCTGCCCCCGGGCGGCGCGGCCATCTACGAAGAAAACCTGAATCTGAAGCAGTACCGCAACGATGTGGTCTGCTATCCGGTTCCCTTCGACAAGATCACCATCTCCATTTGCCCTGAAGCCAAGCTGCGCAAGCTTGTGAAGAACATGGTGTATGTGGGCGTGGTGGCCCAGTTGCTTCACATCGACCTGACTGTCGTGGAAAAGGGCGTGCAGAAGCAATTTGCGAAGAAGCAGAAGGTCTTTGACCTGAACTTTGGAGCGGTGAAGGCCGGCTGGGATTACGCGCAAGCGACGTTCAGCAAGCAGGATCCCTACTTTATCGAGCCCATGAATCAGACGAAGGGCAAGATCATCATCGACGGCAACGCGGCTTGCGGCATGGGCGCCGTTTTTGCAGGCGTCACCGTTGTCGCATGGTATCCGATTACCCCGTCGACGTCGTTGATTGAAGCGACGACCGATCTGCTGAAGAAATTCCGCGTAACGCCTGAAGGAAAAGCCACCTTTGCCGTGGTGCAGGCCGAGGATGAACTGGCGGCAATCGGCATGGTGCTGGGCGCGGGTTGGGCGGGCGCGAGAGCGATGACTTCCACCTCGGGGCCGGGCATTTCACTGATGGCCGAGTTCACGGGGTTGGGCTACTACGCCGAGATTCCGGGTGTAATTTTCGATGTGCAGCGGACTGGGCCCTCAACCGGGATGCCCACGCGCACGCAGCAGGCCGATCTGCTTTCGACGGCGGTACTTTCGCACGGCGACACCAAGCATCCGATTCTGCTGCCGGGTTCCGTGAAGGAATGTTTTGAATTCGCTTACGCCGCGTTTGATGTAGCCGAGCGGATGCAGACGCCGGTGTTTGTGCTCACGGATCTCGACCTGGGCATGAACAACTGGATGTCGGATCAATTTGCGTATCCTGAGAAGCCGCTGGATCGCGGCAAGGTGCTGACGGCAGAAGATCTGGAGCGGATGGGAAGCTTTGCGCGCTACCGCGACGTGGATGGCGATGCGATCGGCTGGCGGACGCTGCCGGGGACGATGCATCCCAAGGCCGCGTATTTCACGCGTGGGTCGGGGCACAACGACGCTGCCGGTTACACGGAGAAGCCCGACGAGTACCAGGAAGTGATGGACCGGCTGACGCGCAAGTTCGAGAATGCGCGGAAGCTGGTGCCGGCGCCGTTGGTTGTGAAGAACGGGACATCAAAGGTCGGCTTCCTCGCGTTCGGCTCCACTGACTTCGCCATGCGCGAGAGCCTGGACCAGATCGAGAAGGAACACAAACTCAGCGTGGATTATATGCGGATTCGCGCTTACCCGTTTGCGCACGAGATCCACGACTTTGTAGCCAGCCATGACCGCGTTTACGTGGTTGAACAGAACCGCGATGCGCAGATGGAGAGCCTGTTGAAGCTGGATCTTCCCGCCGACCAGTTGGTGAAACTGCGCAGCATTCTGAACTACAACGGATTGCCGATCGACGCGCGCACCATTACGGATGAGTTTGCAACCAAGGAGGGCCTCTAATATGGCTACCGCAACTGCCAGTGGGGCCACTGGCCCGAAAGTGAATCACATTGGCTTGCCGATCGTTGAATACCGTGGCGGCAAGTCGACGCTGTGCGCCGGTTGCGGCCACAACGCAATCTCCGAGCGCATCATCGACGCGATGTTCGAGATGGGCGTACAACCGGAGCGCGTATTGAAGATGAGCGGCATTGGTTGCTCGTCGAAGAGCCCCGCCTATTTTATGAGCCGCGCGCATAGCTTCAACAGCGTGCACGGGCGCATGCCCAGCGTAACCACTGGCGCCGTGCTGGCCAATCGCACGATGATGGCGCTGGGGGTTTCGGGCGACGGCGATACGGCCTCCATCGGGATCGGGCAGTTTGTTCACCTGATGCGGCGCAATCTGCCGATGATCTACATCATTGAAGACAACGGGGTGTACGGGTTGACCAAGGGCCAGTTCTCGGCGACAGCCGATATCGGCTCAAAGTTGAAGACAGGCGTGATCAACGAATTGCCGGCCATCGATACGTGCGCGCTGGCCATTCAGCTTGGCGCAACGTTTGTGGGGCGTTCGTTTTCGGGCGACAAAAAGCAACTGCTCTCGATGCTGAAGGCTGCCGTTGCGCACCAGGGAACCGTGATGCTCGACGTGATTAGCCCTTGCGTGACCTTCAACGACCACGAAGGCTCAACCAAGAGCTACAAGTTCCTGCAGGAAAATGATGAGCCCATCAATGAGATCGGATTTGTGGCGAGCTTCGATGATATTGAAGTGGACTACGATTCGGGCGGGGTCTACGACGTGCAGATGCACGACGGCTCGCAACTGAGACTGCGCAAATTGCTTGAGGATTACGATCCGACCAACAAGGCGAATGCCGTGCGCACGCTCATGGAAGCGCAGGAGAAGGAGGAGGTCCTGACCGGCGTGTTCTATATCGAGACCAAGAAACCCACCTTCATTGATCAGCTTGGTATTGTGGATGAGCCATTGGCTACGCTGCCCGAGTCGCTGACGCGGCCGCCCAAACAGGCGCTCGAAAGCCTGATGGCCAACCTGCTGTAAGCGAAAATTGATTTTCTCAAAGCGCCGCTTCACCTGCTGCCAACGCGTCAGGGAAGCGGCATTTTGGTTTTTGTGGGTTGGCTCTTAACGATGTGCCGCAAGGAGGCAGCTCTGCTCCCATTACGTCTTCGAGAGAGGCCCCCAAAAGAGACAACTCCACACCGGCACTCTGAGCGAACCTACTGTTTTTCAGCGATCGGATGAAGCGCTGCGATCAGGAAGCGCGTTTGCGAAGTTCCTGTTCCGCGCGATACCAATCTTCCAGATGATGTCCGTGCGCATAGCCGCGCTCGGCGAAGAACCGATGCGCGAGGTTTGCGACCTGGTCGTAAGGGACATGCGCATCTGTAACTTGTTTCTTTTTAGCATGATCAGTAATTTCGGTGACATTGAAAGGCGCGGCGCTGACGTTTGCGGAAGCGGCGCCATCGGTCGCAGCAACTTTCTTGCGTGATTTCGCAGAATCTTTGGCTTTGGTTTTGGGTTTCTTGACGGTCTCTGCCATGAGAATCCTCCTGGGGGAATTGGCCAACATGCGGCCGTCTTCTTCATGATAAACCGAAAGTAAGTTGAGCGTCTCACGAGAGACGCATCGCGCGAATCAATCGAGCTAACTCCATTGCGTCGCCTCAGCATTGACGAGTCATGTGCAGCCACCTCGCCGTACTCCGAACGCGATTAAGATTTCGTTCGGCGCTAATGCAGATACCATGTATCGTGAATGCAAGCTACGTTAGCTACTATGCCAACACCTGCCATTGAGACCCAATCGCTCACGCGCCGATTCGGCCATTTCGAGGCTGTGAAAGATGTGAACCTGTGCGTAGATGCCGGGCAATTTTTCGGATTTCTCGGTCCAAACGGCGCAGGCAAATCCACCACAATCAAAATGTTGACCGGCCTGCTGGCGCCGACGTCTGGCAGCATACGCATCCTTGGCGAAGATCTTCAGGCCAAGGTGGCAGATGTGAAGAGACAGATTGGAGTGGTGCCGGAGGGGATGGCGCTGTTTGGACGCCTGACCGCGGAGGAATATCTGCACTTTGTTGGCCGCATGTACGGCCTGGATCGCGCGACTACGACCCAGCGTACGCAAGAGTTGCTGGAATTCATGCAACTAGCCGATGAAAACAAGAAGCTGATCGCCGACTTCTCTCATGGAATGCAAAAAAAGCTGGCCTTGGCAGCCGCGGTAATTCATGGACCACGGATTCTTTTTCTGGATGAGCCCTTTGAGGGTGTGGACGCCGTTGCTGCGGGCACGCTGAAAGCGATGCTGCAAAGAATGATTACGCGCGGTGCCACCATCTTTTTGACTTCGCATGTGCTGGAGATCGTGGAGCGGCTCTGCACGCACATCGCGATTATTCACCGCGGCCAGCTTGTCGCACAGGGTTCCCTCGCCGAATTGCGGGGCGGAGGCGGGCGCATTGGTCAGCCGGGCGTCAGAGAGGGAGCGGCACAGGAAACCACAACGCACCGCAGCCTGGAAGAGATCTTTCTGGAGATTGTCGGGGCCGATCGCGATGGGAGTCCTGCGGCGACAGCACCGGAGCAGGAATTGTCATGGCTGAGCTAGCCCCTGAGAATGCCGTGCGTACACGGCCGCCTGCGATCCCGGCGCGAGTGCAGTTATTGGCTGTCGCATGGCTGCGCTGGCGGATTTTTGTCAACGGCATCTTTCGCCGTCGGTCGACGGGCACACGCCAAGTGGTGGGTCTGATCTTTGCGATTCTTCTGCGCATTATCGTCTGGCCGTTCTTCGTGATGATGGTTGTTGGCCCAGTTGTCGGCAGCGGTTTTCTGGCGTGGCAATTGATTGCCGAACATCATCCCGCACAATTGGCTTCGCTGCTGGCGGGCATCATGCTGCTTTGGCTCTTCGTGAGCCTGAACGGCATGAACATTGCGGCGGCGGTCTCCAGCTTTGACCCGTCCTCGCTGATCCGCTTTCCGCTGCGGTTCGGTCGCTACCTGGTTTTGCGGACACTGTTGGGCCTGCTGACCCCAAGCACAGTCGTGGGATGTTTTTCTCTGCTGGCGGCTGCTGCGGGAATAGGTTTTGCGAACCCGAATCTCGCTCTGGCTGCGGCGATGGTGTTGGCGGCCTATGCTTTGCTGAATGTCTTGCTGACGCGCATGATCGAAGCATGGCTGGAGCGTTGGCTCGCGAACCGCCGCTTCCGTGAGTTCTTTGGCATGCTGATGGCGCTTATGGCGGTGAGCGTCCAGTTCCTGAATTTTCAGCGTGAACCGGTGCATGGACATGCGGCCACGCACAGTTGGCTGTTGAGTTTTCTGCAAGGTGCGCCGACGTATCTGAACTGGCTACCGCCAGGGTTTGCGGCGAACGCGATTCTCTTTGCCGGACGGCCCGTCGCTCGAATCGCCGAGTTTGCTGGCCTGCTAGCTAGCACGGCACTGATCGCAGCAGTTTTCGCGATTCGACTGCACAAGCAGTTTCTCGGCGAATACCTGAGCGAGAGCGCGGCCCTACATGGCGGAGCAAAACATGCAGTGCGCTCGAGGTTTCGCGCGCAAGCGCAGACCGATCGCAAGCCCTCCGCGCTCCATGAGCCGGCGCGAACAACATTCTCGCCCATCTTGAGTGCGCTGTTGCGGAAGGAATGGCTCAGTTTTCGCAGCAACGGCTCGCAGATTATCAATTTGTTGATCCCACTGTTCTTTGTCGTGATCTTGAGCCGTGCATCATTTACGCAGCGGCCCGCCTACTATCTTCCGGGGGCGATTGCCTATGTGCTGGTCGGGATCCTGGCAGGACTTTATAACATTTTCGGCGCGGACGGACGCGGGGTACAGCTCTATCTGCTGGCGCCCATTCGGCTGCGCGACGTGGTGATCGCCAAAAACCTCGCAAGCCTGGTGATCATCGTTGGGGAAGCGGGACTGGCTTGGATCCTGGTTTCGATCATGGCGCATTCGGCCATTTCGCTGGCGACGCACGTGGCAACAGCTTTGTGGACGGCGTTTGTCATTGCGACGAATCTGGCATTGGGCACGCTGAGGTCGATTCAGGCTCCAAGCCGATTTGTTCCCGGACAACCACGCCGGCAGCGGGCCACTCCTACGGGCCGAACCAGCAGCCTTTTAATCCTGCTGGTTCTCCTGGGAAGCATGGCGCTCCAGGTTCCCGCAGTGCTCCTATCCCACTATTTTCATCAGCCGTGGCTGGCGGCTTGCATCTTTGGGCCGCTCGCTGCCATTGCTGTCTTTGCCTATGTGCTGGTTTTGAAGAATGCCGACCGATTGATCCTTTCGCACCGCGACGTGCTGGCTGAGGAGCTGTGCAAGGTGTAAGCGCGCGGGCTCGAGCGGCGCTGACGGCAGCGCGCGTATGCTAGAGTTCCCACCAGTCAAAAAGATTCATGCGAGGGTAGTAAAGGCCGCCGAAGACGGGGGCGCTTGCTCCGTGGAGATTGCGGAGAACCTGAGCATAGGCTTCGATTTGCGGCGCGAAGAGGCGGCGCAATTCCGGCAGGGCTGCGGCCGGATCCAGCGCGTCTTCGTGCGCCGTCTTGTAGTCCACGATCCACCATGCGGCAGCATCCGGAGCAACGTCGGTCGATTGAGGCAAGCGGCCTGCCAGAAAAACGCGATCGACCTGCACCGTGCGCAATCGTCCATTCACGACACCTGTCCATCGGACCTCGCTGGCCGCATCGGGTCGCGGAGAAAGGATCCATTTGCCCATAGGATCGTCCGCGGCTCGGAGTGCGATCTGAAGTGCCTGATCGGCAAGCCGGCGAGATTGCGAGGGGTCAACGCCGGCCGAGCGAATCGCAGCCGCAATTCGAGGCTCAGATCGAGAAAGAGCCTCGCGAGCGCCCGCCGCTGAGTGCGTGTTGAGGAGCGCGGCGAATTGTTGAAGGAGCGAGTGGACCGCCTTACCGAGTGCGCGCGAAAGCAGCCCACCTTCGTGCCGCTCGTAAAGCTGTCCGGTGCCGAGCAGCGGGGCTTCGGGGGCTGCTGAAAAGGGCGGTGCGGGAGCGGTAAGGAACTCTGGCGATAGCCGGCGCAGACGTATGGGATGAATCGGAGAAGGCATTTGCGGAAGTCCGCTCTCACTTGAGGCTGCGAAGCCGTCGATTGGAGTGGGCATTGTGGTTGCCAGGCCGTTGCGCCATTGAACAAACTTCTTGCGGATCTCCGCTTCGAAGGCGGGCCAAGCAGTGGCCAGCAGACTTTCGCGTGGCACGTCGAGCTCAGCGGGAAGGCCGTGTTCGCTTCTGTATGATGGGCGCGCAAACAGATGCAGCTGGTCGCGAGCGCGGGTGCACGCGACGTAAAGAAGGCGTCGCGTCTCCTGCTTCTCGCGATCACTGCGAATATGGTCGACCCAGTTTTTAGTCGCACCGCGATCGGCGCCCTTCGATTGGAAGGGGGCGACCAGAAACTCTGTGACGTCACCTTCATCTTCCCAATCGGAGGAATCGGTTTGGGCAGGAATGCCGCGCTCGAGCCAGGAAAGCATTTCGTGTTTGCCCCGGTTGGTCCCGGCCTGCAGGTCAGGCACAATGACTACTTCAAACTCCAGGCCTTTCGCGCCGTGGATGGTCATCATCTGCACACCGCAATCGCTGGTTGTGCTGGGATCGGGCAGAGACTTGAGTTCGTTAAGCGCCGCCGTCAGAGCGGAACCAAGGAGATCGGGTTCGCCCTGCGGCAGGGCATCGAGGCTCTTCCACAGCAGATCGAGATTGGCGCGGGCTGCGGCGTCGACGCAGTGCGCACCGCCAAGCTGGAGCCAGACCTGTTCCAGCCAGGTGCCAATCGCAAAGGTCGGCTGCGTGGCACGCAGGCGGCCCGCGAATTCGACGGCACGTTGTACCCGCCCGGCTGCGACTTGTCCATCGTGGCTCAGCAGCTGGATGCGCTCGCACAACAGATCAGGTACCGCACAGGAAAGAAACATTTCGTTGTCGGCGCTTGTGAGCGTGTGGAGATCGGCGAGAGAGAGTCCACACCAGGGAGCGCGCAACACGCCCAGCCAAGCCACACGGTCTTCGGGATTGAGGAGCGCACGCGCCAGTGCGAGGGCATCGATAATCTCAGGACGGTCCTTCAAATCTTCGAGATCAATGGCGCGGAAGGGAATTGCAGCCTCGCGCAACGCGGCGGCAATCGGCTCGAGAGATTTGCGCGTGCGGCCGAGGACGGCGACGCGGTACTTTTCGCCAGCTGCGCGCGCTCTTTCGACTTTGGGAACGTTGTCGTGAATGAGCGCGACGATCTGATCAATCTGCTTTTTGAGGATTGCTTCGTGCTCTTTCTTCATTGTTTCGCTTTGATTGGCGCCGCTATTGTTTCGAGCCGGCACGAAATCAACGTGGAGTTGCATGTTGGGAGCAGAGTGGATCTCCAGGCGCGAGCCAGCGGCACCGAGATGTTGACGCGCCGGAACTGCAGCGGCGAAGGTTACACCGCTGCCGTCGTCGATAGAGGCGATTTGCGTGAAAACCTCGTTGATTTGATCGACGAGTGCTGGCTGTGTGCGGAAGTTGGCCGAAAGCACCGTGGAGGTGAAGGGAAACGGCTGGTCACCGGGGATTTCGAGGCCAAGCTTCTCGACGCGTGGGAAGAGCTCGGCATCGGCCTCGCGGAAGAAGTAGATGGATTGCATAGGATCGCCGACAACGAAACAGGTCCGGCCTTCACGCTCGGACCACGCTGCGATCAGATGGGCGAGTAGCTGGTGTTGGCGGCGGCTTGTGTCCTGGAATTCATCGACAAGCAGGTGGCGAACGCGATCGGCTGCAGCCAGCGTTGCGTCCGTGGGAGCGCCGTCCCCGCATCCGAGCGCAATCAGGGCGATCTGAGCAACTTCAATGAAGTCGGCCGCGGCGCTTTCAGCAAACACAACCCGTAGCTCAGCAGCGGCGTGCCGCAACAGAGTGAAGCAGGCCTTGACGACCTCCCATTCTTCGTCGGCATAGTGCGCAGGAGGCAGGTCGCGGACCTTGGCTAATGCTGATTCGAAGTTGGGGACTGCGCTAAGACTCCCAATCAGAACGGTCAGGCGCGCTTTCTCACTCGGGAAGGCAGACGGGAAACCCATGCTCTTATCGATCCGCTTGCGTAGGTCACCGTTGCTAGTGAGAAGGAGGTTTGCAAGGCAAATCCAAGCTTGGCGTGCAGCTTCCAGCTCTTCTGGCAATTGCCATGGGGCCGTTGGAAATTCGGCAAGCTCAGCCAGCTCCTGGTGGAGCAATCCTCCGCTCTGCTCGCATGCGAAGCGGGCAAGCTGAAGTGCTTCTCCTTGGGCGCCGGGAACCTGATCAAGCAGCCGGCAAAGTCCATGAAGATGAGTCCGTATGTGGCGGGCGAAGGGTCTCTCCAATTGTTCGCGCAAGGACTCCCAGTCCGGCTCGCGACTGAGGAGAAATTCGTGCATCCACTGATCGCGCTTGGCAAGCATGGCAACGAGCTGATTTTCCAGGTCCTGCCAGTGGTTGTCCCGCCAAAGGAGAAGTAACTCGAGGGCCTCACGCAACCAAGGGTCGCCATTGTCAATTCGCTCTAAGGTTCTGCGAGCCGCGCGTCGGTAAAGCTCCGTGGGCTGCTCGCTGATCTCGAGGTTGCCGCCAAGGCCGCTGAGAAGGGGTTGCTGCAAGGCGATTTCGCGGCAGAAGGAGTCGATAGTGGAGATGCGTAGTTGTGCGGGTAGATCAAGAAGATTCCATCCGCGATCCTGCGAATGGACGAGAGCGCGTCGCGCAAAGGAGCGCATGGAGATCGGATCATCTTCTGGGTCAAGGGTATCGTCTGCTGAAGCCTTTTCGAGTTCAAAGAGAATCCGGTTACGCATTTCGGCGGCTGCCGCCTTGGTAAATGTGATGGCAACGATCTGGCCGGGATCGTCGACTTCGCTGAGCAGGCGCAGAAAGCGACGCGTGAGCAGATCGGTTTTTCCCGATCCCGCGGGTGCGCGGACCAAAATGGATCGGCTTGCATCCAGCGCGAGTTCGCGCTGAAGTTGGTCGGGTGGGAGAGTTCGCGACTGCGCGCTAGGCATCCTCTGTCTCCTCGGCGCTGCCGCCGTTCGATTCCTCGGGTAATGGCGGATTCTCCTGTATGCGGCACACGGCCTGCAGTCTGCAGCGTTCGCAGGTCTTGGGATAATCGCGCGGATCGGCGTCGGCGCGCCCTGCGAGAAAATCGGCCGCCAATTGCAAGATGTAGTCGCGCCAGCCGGTGATGTCGTCACTCCGCAGCGGCCTTTTCACCAGGCTGTTCCCGCCGCTCAGAGAGCTGCACAGCGTCGTCTGCGCACTTCGTACGCGGCCGGCGAATTCCTTTCGCGCTCCGGCACGAATTTTGGCGAAGACGAGGCCCCCGAGTTGCTCAGGTGGGCAGCCGAGCCCAAACACGGCGTAAAGCGGAAGCTGAACGTCATCGGGGCGGGGGAGATCCCAGGCGGCAGGCGAGACATTACCAGTCTTGTAGTCGATAACGAGCAGATTGCCGTCCTGCAACTCGTCGATGCGGTCGTGGCGCAGGTGGAGAGGAAGGCCATTGACGGAAACCGCGGTCTTTCGTTCCGTTCCGAGGACTGCGAAGGGCACGCGCGCCGATTCAAAGCGCAGCCATTCGGTGACGAGCTTGGTGAGGCGGAATCCTTCCAGATCCAGATATCGCTTCGGTGCGGAATCGCTGGCTCGGGCAGGCATCTTCGTCAGCAGAACGCGCTGCACGTGACCTTCAACAAAGGCGCTAAGATCAGGAAGCGCCACCAGTTCGGCATGCGAGCGAATGCCATCGGGCGGTCCGCTCCAGAGGGAGTGCAGCACGGCGTGGAGAAGCAGGCCTCGTTCTGAAGCAGTAAGCCCCGCTTCGGCTCGATCCCAGGCAACGGCGCCGAGACGAACCGTCGCAAACGCTTTGAATGGGCATTGTGACTGCGCCGTCAGAACGTCAGCCCCGCCTGGAGCACTGAACGGTGAGAACGGAAACTGCGAGCTGTCTTGAAGATCGACGGTGCGCGGTTTAGGAGCTGGCGGGGCAACCAATTCCGCGGGGAGGGGCTGCGGCAACCCGGCAATCTGCACAACCAGCCGCGAAGAACGCGATTCCACGCCGTCGGCTTGGCGAGCATAGCTGAAGTGCAGCTCAGGTGCTGAGGCGATCAAGCGCCGCGTCGTCGCTGCGGCCAAATCCCAATCGAGTTGTGCGGCGGCGTGCGGCATGCCAGCCTGGCGCTGAACGGCAAGCGGCAGAAGCGGCTGTGTTGCACCGGTCGCCGGCCAGGCATCTTCAGTTGCGCCGAGGAACCAGATGCCATCGGAGGTGAGGCCCGCCGACTCGGCTGGTCCGGCGATGAAGATGGGTGCATCTTCCGATTCCGGCGCGAAAAGCGTTTCGCTCACAGATCGGTCGAGGGCCGCCAGAAAATCTCGCCACCCGATCTTCCGACCGTCGAAGCCCAGCGACGCACAATCATCAACACTTTGTTGCCAGCGACGAAGAGCCTGGAATTCGACGCTGGAGAGCGGGCGAGCGCCGGGCCAGCTGGCGGTCTGCAGCAACCGCGGCACAAGTTCAGCCCAGACGAGCGGCGGCTGCTTCAGGCGAGCTGCTTCACGCAATTGAAATTGTGCGCGTCCGAGCCGCTCTTTCCACATGTCCGGCAGCGGCCTGCCCGGAGCCTGGCGGACGAAATCAGCCAGCGTCCAGCGGGTGCGCTGCCCATTGCGGCGGCGCAGTTGGCGCATGCATGCCATGAGCTCCGAGGATTCTTGCCAAGTCGCGGTGGATCCGGCCAATAGCAGCCAGTCGAGTTCATGCTCATCGATGGGGCCGTCGAGCCAACGCAGAAGCAAGCCAGCGCTGCGAATGGGCGCGATTTGCCCGAGAGAAATGCCGAGGGAGAATTCGAAGAGGCTCCCGGATTTCGATGCGGCCAAATCATTCTGCGTGTATTGGAAGAATGCGCGCTCGATCTCGCCGCGGCGCGTCGATACATCCTGGGTGACGATCAGTAATCGTACGTTGGGATTCAAGGCGAGCCGGCGCTTGCACCAGAGCGAGCAAGCGGCAAGCTCGGAAGCCAGATCGGGCGCAACATGAAACTCGATGTTTGCGGCAGACTCGTCCACGGGCGCTGCGGCGAAATCGCCCCACGCGGTGAAAAGTTTCTGTTGAGTGGGAAGGATGCGATCGAATCCGGCGAGCAGTAGAGGCGGACGCTCTGCAGAATCCACTGAAAGTCCACCGATCAACTCGAGCGGAAGCCGCGCGGTGCCGATCAACTCTGCTTCGCGGCAAACCTCATCAAAGTCTCTGAGCCAAATGCTGAAGGCAGCGGAATCCTGGTCCCATGCGGTACGCGCTCTCTCTTGCAGGAACTCCGGAGCGTACGCGCAGAGCAATCGGTGCGCTTCCATGGCCATGCTTGCCAGGCGCTCGCGTGCGCCCGCCAGCTGCGCAGCTTCAGGCGCACGGCGGGCCACAATATCGGTCCAAATGGAGTGCTCTTGGATGGCGTTGAGAACGAAGCGGCCGTCGGAGATGCGGGAATCCCAGGTACTGCGCACGAACGTCTGCCAGTCCTGAATATTGGGCGTCGGCCACGCAGTTAGTCCCGCGGCGCGGCAGGCGTGATGGTAGGCCGCGGTAAGGGAGCGAGCGGCACGTTCGCTGGCCGTGACAACCAACTCGCCGGCGCGAAGACACGCGTTGATCTGCGCCGCCGAGCCCCTTTCGCGCGATGGACCCATGAAAGTTTTATACGCTGATCCACCCGCACAACGCCAAGCCGCGCCATCGCGCCAAGCCCAGGGGATCGGATCACATCCTCAAACTGGCTGGATCGCCTATACTGACGCGCAGCAAGCTGATATCAGAAAAGGCGGATATCTCATGATGTGGGCAAATAAGGTTGTGTGCTGGGGCTGCGTCGCCGGGTGGCTGATAGGAACTGCGGCTTGCCTGGCGGGCCAGGCGGCAGCGCAGGAAACGAGAATTACGCCATCCACAATGCCTCGCATTGCGACCGTCGACCAGCGATTTCAGTCCTACAACATCGAGGCGGTTGAAGTGACTGGCGGCCGATTCTGGAAGCCCTACGCTTCGAGCAATTCTCAGACTGCTGCCCAGCCAGGGCAGGGCACGCCGGTCGGCATGGACCCGTCACTTTATGAATATAGGTCGCCGATCGATTTGAGCAATCCGCGATTGCGCAAGCTCGCAGCCGCACTAGGACCCGCATATCTGCGCGTGAGCGGGACATGGATGAATTCGACGTACTTCCAGGATGCGGAGGGTCCGATGGCGGCTCCCCCGGCGGGATTCAATAGCGTCCTGACTCGAAAGCAGTGGAAGGGAGTCGTCGATTTCGCCCACGCCGTCAACGCGAAGATCGTGACTTCGTTTGCGACCAGTGCGGGAACGCGCGATGCGGCGGGCGTTTGGACGCCCACAGTCGCACAGGCATTCCTCAACTACACCCGGCGCGCCGGCGGAAGCATCGCGGCAGCAGAATTCATGAATGAGCCCACGATCGCGGAACTGGGCGGCGCGCCGCGCGGATACGATGCGCAAGCCTATGGGCGCGATTTCGCCGTTTTTCGCAAATTCGCCAAGGCAAATGCTCCTGAGATGCTGATCCTGGGGCCCGGCGGCGTAGGCGAAGAGTCGAATGCAATTGCGCCGCCGCAGATGCACCTGGTGAAATCGGACGACATCCTGCTGGCAACGGGCCCTACGTTCGACGTCTTGTCCTACCATTCCTACGGAGCCGTTTCCAGCCGGTGCGCGCGGGCCGGCGTTGCTGCGGGAACATCGAGCGACGCGGCACTATCGGTCGAATGGCTGGCTCGCGGTACGGAGGCGGAGAGGTATTACGCGAGCCTGCGCGACCGCTTTTTGCCTGGAAAGCCCATCTGGAATACGGAAACGGCGCAGACCGCCTGCGGAGGCGACCGCTGGGCCTCAACTTTTCTTGACAGTTTTCGCTATTTGATTCAGCTGGGCAGTCTCGCAAAGGCCGGTGTCCAGGTGCAAATGCACAACACTCTTGCCGCCAGCGACTATGCGTTGTTGGAGGAAAAAACATACGATCCGCGGCCCAACTATTGGGCGGCGCTGCTGTGGCGCAGGCTGATGGGAACGGTTGTGCTCGATCCCGGGGCTTCCCCAGCGCAGAATTTGCATCTTTACGCGCAATGCCTGCGGGGAAAATCAGGCGGCGTAACGGTTCTGGCAATCAACGCCGACCGGGCCACGCCGCAGACCATGTCAATTCCGATTGCGGCTGAGCGTTACAAGTTGACTGCCGATAATCTGATGGATCGCACGGTGAAGTTGAATGGAACAGTTCTAGAACTGGGCGAAGGCGATGCTTTGCCCGCCATCAAAGGCGAAACCGTGCCGGCCGGGCCGGTCACACTCGTACCGGCGAGCGTCACGTTTCTGGCGTTCCCTGGTGCGCACAACGCCAGTTGTCGTTAGCAGATACGTGGTCAGTCCACTAGTTGTACACTAGGAATGACCTCGATTTTCGGACGTTTTGTGCGGAAGTTCGTAGGGAACTGCAAGATTCCTGATGCGTCTATTTGCTGCCAGCGCGATGCTCGCCGTGGCCCTAATGGCCGGTTGTCACTCCGCTGCAAATCCCGGAAATATCGGCTCAGCATCCGCAAACACCGCGGTGTACAAGCTGCGCGGCAAAATCATTTCAACGGACAAGGCTCACGGGATCGTGGTCGTGAACCATGAAGCGATTCCGGGCTTCATGGAAGCCATGACCATGCCATACCAGCTTAAGGAGCCAAGCATCATCAGCGATCTGCATCCGGGCGACACGATTACTGCGGACGTTCTGGTCTCCAAGGACTCGCAGCAGACGGTTGTGCTTGATCACGTGGTTGTGATCGCCCAGGCAAAGCCCGATTACAAACCGCCCGTGTTTTATCACGTGCCGGCGCCCGGCGATTCGGTGCCTGATTTCAAGCTGCGCAACCAGGATGGCCGCGCGATTCATCTGGACGAGTTTCGTGGCAAGACCTTGCTGCTGACCTTCATCTACACGCGCTGCCCACTGCCCAACTTCTGTCCGCTGGTCACGCACAATTTTGCCGTGATCGATCGTCAATTAGCGGCAGACCCGGCGCTTTATGGCAAGACGCATCTCCTTTGCGTGAGTTTTGATCCGGAACATGACACTCCGGCGCGGCTTCGCGCCTATGGGGCTGAGTACATCGGCAGCGACGCAAAGAATGCTTTTGTGCATTGGGATTTTGCAGTGCCCACCAAGCCGGAGCTTCTGGAGATGGCAAAGTTTTTTGATGTGGGCATTACCCCCGGTCCCGATGACACGATCACGCACACACTATCGACGACGCTGATTGGCCCGCACGGCAAGGTGGTGCAGTTTTATCCGGGCAACGAGTGGACACCGGAGCAGGTGGTTGCCGATGTGAGAAAGGCAGCGGCCAGTTCCTAGCGAGAAATTGACTCGCAGTGCGAGCTATGAGTTTGATGGAATTCTTTGCGTAAGGAGAGGACGATGAATGACGGGCTGAACATCCGCAAGGATGGAGAGTTGGATTTTCTGGCGTTGGGAGCGTTGGTGCACCGGTTGGATCCGGGAATCATTCCCTTCCGCAAGGCGACGGAGTGCATGATTCACGTGAGCGGCGGGGAGTTCAACGTTGCCGCAAACCTCTCTGACTGCTTCAAGTTGAAGACTGCGATTGCCTCGGCGATGGTGGACTACCCAATCGGCGATTTGATCGCGGAGCGCGTGCGCGCCATGGGCGTAAAGCCCATCTATAAGCACTTTGAGCATAACGGTGCGACAGGTCCGAACATGGCCACGGTTTACAGCGATCGCGGGGCCGGCGTGCGGCCTCCGGTGGTGTTCTATAACCGCGCCAACGAAGCGGGCGCGATGCTAAAGCCCGGCGATTTTGACTGGAAGAAGATCTTTGCGCAGGGAGTGCGCTGGGTGCATTCGGGAGGCATCTTTGCCGCGCTCTCGTCGACGACAGCGCCGCTGGTGGCGGAGATGATGAAGGTCGCCAAGGAAGGTGGCGCGGTAACGTCGTTCGATCTCAATTTTCGCGAGAAGTTGTGGAAGATTTCCGGCGGCGCCGACAAAGCCGTGGAAACCATCGCGACGATCGTGAAGAATGTCGACGTGTTGATCGGCAACGAAGAAGACTTACAGAAGGGGCTCGGTATCCCCGGTCCGGACGTGGCTGCGAAATCGAAGCTCGATCCGGCGATCTTCTTTGCCATGATCGACAGCGTGGTCAAGAAGCATCCCCATGTGAAGATCGTGGCGACCACGTTGCGCGAAGTGCACTCGACCAACCGCCATAGCTGGAGCGCCGTGGCCTGGATTGACGGCAAAACCTATGCGGCGCCTACAGCCGAATTGGACGTTGTCGATCGTGTGGGCGGCGGCGACGGTTTTGCCGCAGGGTTCATCTACGGGTTGCTTACGGGCGCAGCGCCCGAAGAGGCGATCAAGCTGGGCTGGGCGCATGGCGCGCTGCTGACGACGTTCATCGGCGACACGACGATGGCAACATTGGACCAGGTGCGCGCCTTCGCGAAGGGCGGATCGGCGAGAATCCAGCGCTAGAATACGTCAGCGTGAACGGGAGCCTAGAACCGAATGCATGAAATCGTCCGGAGCGGTTGTCAAAGACACCTCTCGTGTACGCTCTCGGCTGGCCGTCAGCTGGCAGTGCGAATCCGATGCCGTCGCTGAGCAGGAAAACGCTTCAACTCCCGCCGCGCCCCGTTCCCAGTGGTTCCCTGCAAGAGTTCCATTGGCGGAGTCGAGGATCGTCACCGCGAGAATAGGGTTGAATGCTCCTCGGCTTGTCGGGTCGGCGGTTTGTGGCAGGGCCTTGCCGGTCGAATCACCTCTTTCCCGTTTGTGCATCCATGCTGCACAAATGAAGTCCTTCCCGTCAAAACGCGCCAACTTGGTCAACTCCGCCGCTCGGGTCCCGCTAGCCGGAGTCGATCGTCCTTGCCATGGACTGGCCGGTGCGAAGCCGTCGAAGCTGATAAGCGAGGTGCCATGGGTGATGGAGTGGCTGACGGCAAAGACGGGCGTCGCGAAAGCGACACTCTGATAAGCCGGGAACGGCTGCCAAGGGCTCAATTTGGCCGCAAAAGCGTCCGTCGCTGGGAGAATGAGGGAAATCCCTCGATGGAGTGGAGGGAATTTGAACTCGACGCAGTCGAGGTTCGGAGCGGAATCAATTTCTATCGACACGCCATAGTATACCGGCGAGGTCTGATTTTTGAGACAGAGTTTTCGACGCCAATCTGCCTGTCCCCGGCTTAGGCCTCAAACGGTGAGAAGAACAGACACTGAGCATCTTCCACACAGCCAGACGCCTGAACCCGAATCCCCTAAATTGGCGTGGGTAACGCCGGGCGGAGGTCATTGGGCCGCCTCCCAGTATGCATTCGGCCCGGTGTTTGTACGGGCTTCCGAGTTCCTGCTGAATTCAAAAGAAGGCTGATCGAAGAAGCCGAGACAGTGCCGCGGTCACACCGGTTCATTCCGGTCGTCGTATTCATGCTTTCGGGCTTCACCTGGCCCGACTACGCCATGCCGCCGTGGGTTCGCGCCATCGCCTGGTGCACGCCCCTCTTTCACATGAATTGCCTTGTCCGCAAGCTGGCCCTCGTCGGAGCGCCGTGGTACATGCTCTACCCGCACCTGTTCGCGCTCATCGCTTTCTGCGCCGCAGCGATCGCCTAGGGGCACTGGGCCGTCTGCAAGGCGATGGATGTAAATCCTGCTACAGGCGTGGAGGAGTAGGTCCCGCTAGCGAATCGCTAGACGCGTCCTTCGTTGAATAAGCATCGGCCAATCGCTCGCGTATGATCCGCGAAAGGCCAGTAGAAACGCATAGCCGGCCGATGGCCTAGAAAAAAGAGCGTACAGATTCTGATCAAGAATACTTTCGTGCACATCCGTCGGCTCGCTGCATTGTCCGCATCCGCGCGCTGACTCCCGGCTCTGCAGTTATTCGGCTTGCGCGGGCTCCGCTTCCTTCCCGAATGACTGGAGCGCAAGGTAAGCAGGTCCAAATTCCCGAATGTGCTCTTGCTGCTTATCAAATGCATCGAAGTGGCCTTCTTCGTCCCCAACCAGGCTTTCAAAGAGCTGCTTGGTTGCGGCATCAAGGCTCTCGCCACACGCATGCGCCCACTTGTTATAGTCGAGCGCACTCGCCCTTTCCATCTCAACGGCCTTGGCCAACATCATTACGGGATCCGTGATCTTCGCGACCGGAGTGGACGCCATCATCTCAACCTCGCCCTTCAGGAAGAGGATCCGCTCAGCGAGCTTCTCGACGTGTCCCATCTCCGTGATGGCTGTCCGTTTGAAAAGACTTGCGAGAGGATCTAGGCCGCAGTCATCAAGATGAAAGTGAAAGTACATGTACTGGTGGACTGCGGACAGTTCGTCCGCGACAGCTTTGTTCAGCAGCTCGACGCTGGCCTGTTTGCTCATCTCGGTCACCTCCCGTGATCGCTTGATTCTCGTGGCAATGATCGAAAACGGCACCACGCTGAATCTATGATGCCCATCACATGGAGCTGCCTCGTGCTTTCGTCGTTGCAAGGGATTGAGAAAGGGTCAAAGATTTCAGCGGATGGAATGGACACGAACAGGTCGTCAATGTCCAAATGTTCACCACCGATCGCCTGCACATCAAAGCTCGGACTTCACGATGATGGCCTGGCCATGGGAAGGTGCCAGCCCCTGAATATCGCCATCAAGCGAATTCCGAGGCAAAGCGCCGAGCCGACAAGCATTCCCACGAAAGAAGGAAGATGGAGCCGATTTCCTGTAACGTCGATCGATCCTGCCGCCAGCGCAGCAACAGCATAAAGGTCAGACTGAAGGACAACTGGCGTTTGGTTAACGAGAACGTCGCGAATCATCCCCCCTCCGATTCCAGTCAACATGCCCAGCAGCGCGGCCATCACTGGATTGAGGCCGGCGGCCAGCGCTTTTTCTGTCCCGGTGACTGCGAAAAGTGCGAGGCCGACAGCGTCCAAGCCAAGAATCAGCTTGCCCTGAACGTTAATCTTCCGATTCCAGAAAAATACGGCAAGCGCAGCGAGGATCGAGATCCAGAGATACTGCAAATTGGTCAGTGCAGCGGGCGGCACCGCGCCAATCAGCAGGTCGCGAGTGATTCCGCCGGCATTGCCGGTAGCAAACGCAAGAACCATAAGCCCGAACAGGTCAAACCTGTTCTTGACTCCAGCAACCGCTCCGCTTAAAGCAAAAACAAAAGTGCCAACTAAGTCGAGCGCTACCGCGAAGGCTCCGAGCAGAGGGTGCCCCTCCGTCAGCAGGTTGCTCATGATGCCATCCAGGCGTGCGCCGCAACGATCAGGGCTTGGACTCCTGTTGCCAAGGTGGGGTGCAGGACCGGAGCGAAGTGCGGGTTGTGATTTGTCGGCAGGAGGTTGAGTTTGCCTTCGTTCTTGGCTTTGTCATAAGTCTCAGGGTCGGCTCCGCCAAAGAACCAGTACACCGACGGGGCGTTCCATTGTGCTCCGAAGCAACCGAAATCTTCGCTGGCCATTGTGGGCTTTGTCTGTTCGATCGATCCATCGGGGAAGTTCTGACGAAACGCATCAACGACCATCTTTGTCGCTACTGGATCGTTCGTTACCGGGGAATATCGATCAAGTGGAGTGATCTCCGGCAGCTTTGGGGCACCCGCAGCCTCGGCTTCTGCATTCACAATCCGCGCGATCGACGCGAGAATGCGCTTGCGAACGCCGTCGTCGAAGGTTCGAACGTTCAATTTGATGATCGCTTCATCTGGGATCACGTTCTCCTTCGTTCCCGCCTGAATCGATCCAACAGTGAGGACGGCGCTATCGGTTGGCGCCACTTCCCGGGACACAATAGTCTGTAGACGCAATACGGTCGAAGCGGCCATCACAACGGGATCGATGCTGGCTTCGGGCATCGAGCCGTGTGCCCCACGCCCGAACATTCGAATCTGCAAGCTGTCGGCCGCGGAAGTCACAACGCCGTCTTTCCAGTCGATCTTTCCAGAAGGCAAACACATGACGTGCTGGCCGAGGACTACATCAGGTTTTGGGAAACGGTCGAAAAGGCCATCGTCGATCATCGCCTGCGCACCCTGGCCTATCTCCTCACCGGGCTGAAACACAACCATCAGTGTGCCCTTCCAGGGGTTGCGAGCGTTTGCAAACAGAGTGGCGGCTCCGATCAAACAGGCAACATGCATGTCGTGGCCGCAGGAATGCGCCACCGGCACTCGCTTACCATCAGGGGTTGTCCCGACGGCTTGACTTGCGTAAGGAAGGCCGGTCGCCTCCTGAATCGGCAAAGCGTCCATATCGGCACGCAGCATCACGGTGGGACCGGCACCATTGCGCAGTAGGCCCACAACTCCTGTCTTACCAACTCCGGGCGTTACCTCAAACCCCAGCGACTTCAGATGAGTCTCCGTAATTCGCGCGGTCCGGTTCTCCTGCATCGACAATTCCGGGTGAGCGTGGATGTCTTTGTAGGTGGCCTCCAGCTGGGGAAGAAGAACGTCAAGATGTGCGAGAAGCGGACCCAGCCGTTGGTCCTGCATATTGCTTTCCCCCTATCCTTTCAGCGATGTCGAAGACATTTTCGTTTTATAGGGGCAGAGGTGTCTAGTATTGGAGAATCCAGGAGGAGAAACTCTGCATTTCAACCTTTGGCATAGAAGATAACGCCGCGTCACGCATGATGAAAGGGCGCCTTGCTAAGAAGAAATCCTGAGGCCTGCACCAGCCTTTCAGAAACTGGTGTCAGCTGCACCCGCCTGGATGGTGCGCCGTCGAAAAGGAATCTGAGTGTCATCGAGCGAACGGCTTATCGACGAGAGGAGGGCGGCTGCCGCGCTGAATCCAGAAACACTGCATTTGCATCTCAAAATCATCGTATAAGAATGGGTACTTCGCAGGTTCACTCTCCCGCGCTGAAGGAGTCGAGTCTGGGCCTTCAATGCCTGTTCGGAAATGGATGCGTATGTACAAGAAGATCGTTCTTGCGTTGGACGAATCGAAAGAAGCCAAACTTGCACTCGTACACGCAATTGACCTGGCGAAACACTTCGGCTCAGAGTTGCGCATTGTGACGGTTAGCGAACCGTTACCGGCGTACGCCGCTTACTTCGACGCCGAATTGCCGGGGGCGCGTCAGAAACTCCTGGAAGACCGGAATTCTTTCTACGCCGACGTACAAAAGGAAGCAGTAAAACAGGCTTCTGCTGCCGGGATCAAGGTCGATGCCGCGATCATTGAGGGTAAAGAGGTACAAGCGATCGTCGATCATATCAGTGGTTTTCGAGCCGATCTACTTGTGATCGGCCGACGGCACCACTCCGCAATGTCCGGGATATGGGGCGGCACGGTTCACAGCATCGCAGAGAAAACCTGTTGTAGCATACTGGCTGTTTGCTGAAGGCAAGGATTCACTGAGTCCGCTCCTTCCGATGGCCACCGCACCCCGGCTCGACGACAAGTGCCTGGCTCGTATGCTGGGTCTCTGGGGGGGCAGGCAAGGTAACTCGAACTGAACAGGCCGGGGTCCCCGCCGGGGGCTCTGGCGTCAACTACACATAACCGACTATGCTCACCTCACAGAGGAGAGGAGTCCCATAATCACAATCGCAGGAGAGAAGGTGAAACGAATGAATCGGAACGTACCTTTTGATCTGCACAACGCCTTCCAGGTGGCGACAGCCAGGTGAGCGATGAGTTCAGCGAGCAGGATGACAAGACCGAAAATGCCTGTCCTCTTTATCGGGCACGGCAACCCTATGAACGCAATTCGCGACACGCCTTTTACGCGTTCACTTCAGCAATTGGGAAAGCGGCTTCCTCGACCGAAGGCTGTTCTCTGCGTCTCAGCTCACTGGATGACGGAGGGCACGTGGGTGACGCATATGGGGAAGCCCAAAACAATCCATGACTTTTACGGCTTTCCTCAAGAGTTGTTCGATATCGAGTACTCCGCCCCTGGAGACCCCGGCACCGCCGACCGAATCAGTCGGGATTCGGCAGATCCAGCGATTCACCCAGACAATGAGCTGTGGGGACTCGACCATGGATCTTGGTCGGTCCTCAGACATATGTATCCGGCAGCGGATATCCCGGTTGTCCAACTCAGTTTGGACATGACGCAACCGTCGGAGTTCCATATCGCGCTCGGCGAGAAACTTAAGCACTTACGCGAGGAAGGCATCCTGATCGTCGGAAGCGGCAATATCGTTCACAACCTTCGGCGTGTAAGTTTCGCCGATGACGCCCCGCCTTTTGACTGGGCGATCGAATTCGACGACTGGGTAAAGCAGCGCCTTCAAGATGGAGATTTCAAGTCCATCGTTCGCGACGCCAGATCGTCCGCTGCGGGAAGGCTCAGCATCCCCACTCTGGACCACTGGTACCCTTTTCTCTATACGCTGGGCGCGGCAGATAAATCGGATGTCCTTCGATTCGAGTATGAGGGCATCGAGAATTCATCCGTCTCGATGCGATGTGTGAGCCTGGAGACAGAATGATATGGGACCTGATCGAGCGGCCAGGCCGAACCTGGCAACTCTCAGATTACTCATCTCTGGAGGACATCGTGGAGCAGAAAGTTCTTATCACCGCCGCTGCATGAGGAATTGGGCTTGAGATTGCGCGGGCTTTCTCCGCTTCTGGCGCAGCCCTGTTGATTCCTGATAACACTCCAGGCCAAGTGACGCTGCCATAAAAGAGATATCGGGCCAGGACGGCGCGTGATGCGATCACTCCAAACTCTTGCAGGCTGAACCCCGCCGCCCGAGGAGGATGCCTTCGATGGCAACGAAGCAGCGCACCGCCGCTTGACAGGGACACATCGGGAATTCTACCTTTCCAGACTGCAATTTATTTCATTAGCCAACTGCGACGTCTGCTGACGTGCCCCGGAGATCAACCATGCGCCCTTCGAATTTAAGTGTCCTTTTTCTGCTTGTGTGCGGTCTGCCAGCGATGACGGCGCAGGCTCCGTCCGCGCCTGCGACGCCCACCGCACCGGCGACAACGCAAGCACCGGCGACACCAGCGCCGGCGGTGCAGACCGAGCGGCGGTTGCAGCAGGCTCCTCCGGCGGTAGTTGCGGGCATTGCTGTGAACTACGACGAGGACAAAGTCGGCACGTACACGCTGACCGACCCGCTGCGACTGAATAACGGCAAGCCGGTGAAAGATTCCAAGACGTGGTGGACCAAGCGGCGGCCGGAGATCGAGCAGATTTTTGAGGAGCAACAGTACGGGCACGACCCGGGAAAGCCGGCAGATGAGAGCTTTGAAGTGACGGACAAGGGCACGCCGGCTCTGGACGGTAAGGCACTTCGTAAGCAGGTGACGATTTCATTTTCGAAGGATCCGAGCTGGCCGAAGATTCATCTGCTGATTTACTTGCCGGTGAACGCGCAGAAGCCAGTGCCGATGTTTTTCACGATCAACTTTGGCGCGATCCAGAACGCGGTGGACGACCCGGGCATTACGCCGGAGGAGGTTTGGGATCCGCGGACGAACACGAAGGTATTGCCGCCGAAAGGGCGCGGATTTGGCCGCATCAACGTGGAGCCGCTGCTGGATGCCGGTTTCGGGGTCGCTACGTATTACTACGGCGAGATTGATCCGGATTCGCTGAATGGTTTTCCGAACGGGATTCGGGCGAAATATCTGAAGCCGGGACCGACGGAGCGCGCGCCGGACGACTGGGGATCAATTGCCGCATGGGCCTGGGGCATGAGTCGTGTGGAGGACTACTTCGAAACGGACAAGGCAATTGACGCCAAGCGCGTGGCGATTCATGGCGTATCGCGGCTGGGCAAGACGGTGATGTGGGCGGGCGCACACGATCAGCGGTTTGCTGCGGTCATTGCAAGCTGTTCAGGCGAGGGCGGTGCGGCATTGAGCCATCGCGATTACGGCGAGACGATCGCGCACCTGACGGCGCCGACGCGCTATCCCTACCAGTTTGCGGCGAACTACGCGCACTGGGCGGGATTTCCGGATAAGGCTCCGATGGATGCGAACATGCTGGTGGCGTTAATTGCGCCTCGGCCGCTGCTGCTGCAGACGGGCAGCACCGACTTTTGGTCCGATCCCAAGGGAGAGTTTCTGGCGGAGGTTGCAGCCGGGCGGGTGTACAGGCTGCTGGGCAAGGATCCGCTGGAAACCAACGAGTGGCCGGCGGCAAAGACGCCGATTCTGCATGATCTGGCGTATTACATGCACGAAGGGCCGCACGGCATGGTTCCGACGGACTGGGACATTTACATCGAATTCCTGAAGATGCATCTGCATCCAGAGCAGTAAGGCGCCCGCGATTCAATGGCGATCGATGCCGGTCCGCATCCTTGCGGAGGGGAGAATATGCGCAGGTTAAGAGGAAGACAACTGGCGGCAGCTATAGTGCTGGCGCTGAGCGTGGCGGGATCAGCTTTTGCTCAAAGTTCGCCGGACGCGCTGGAGAGTGGTTTCCGCAATCCTCCCGATAGTGCCAAACCGCGCACTTGGTGGCATTGGACCAATGGGAACGTGACAAAGGATGGGATCACGAAAGATCTGGAGTGGATGAAACGGGTTGGGATTGCGGGGTTCCAGCTTTCGGATGTGGCGGCCGGCAGCGGTCAGGTGGTGGAGAAAAAGATCAACTTCGGCACGCCGGAGTGGTACCAAGCGGTGCGGCACGCGGCCGAAGAAGCAAAGCAACTGGGGCTGGAGATGTCGATCTTCAGTTCGCCGGGGTGGAGCGAGGCCGGAGGCCCATGGGTGAAGCCCGAGCAAGCGATGAAGAAACTGGTTTGGAGCGAGACCAGCGTGGAGGGGCCGAAAACCTTTAATGGCAAGCTGTCTGAGCCACCGTCAAATGAAGGTCCGGTGCGGGATTTGAGCGCCGGAGCCAGGCCAGACGCGCCGAAGTTTTATCGGGACAGCGCAGTTGTCGCATACCGCACACCGCCCGACGCCACGTCGATGACCACGCTGCATCCCAAGGCGACGACAAACGACGGGCCGATCGATGCTTCCGCGCTTGTGGACGACAGCCTGAACACTTCGATCAATCTTGGCGCTCCCAAAGATGGGGGCCCAGCATGGCTGCAGTATGAATTTGCCACGCCGTTCACTGCACGGGCCTTGAGTCTGGGCGCCCGCGGCAGAATTCCCGTAGGCCGCGTGCTGGTGAGCGAGGACGGCGAGCATTTCAACACAATTGTGGAGATGCCTGGACCGCAGGGCTATCACGGCGCGGCGGTCAGGACCTTTGCATTTCCCGCAGTGACGGCGAAGTTCTTTCGCATTGAGCTGGACGGTGCGGGACTTTTGCCCGCGGCGGTGATTCATGGCGGAACGGCGATTCCGGCGCAGCGGTACACGCTGACCGAAGCGATTTTCTACTCCGATGCGCGGGTGAATCGATGGGAGGATCAGGGTGCTTTCGGCAGTTTGATGGATCGCTACGATGGAGTGCCGACGCCGGATGCACCGGCACAGGCCGAGATCGCGCTGGGAGAAGTTGTCGATTTGACTTCCAAGATGGACCAGGACGGGACGCTGCATTGGGATGTGCCTGCGGGCAGATGGACGATCTTGCGGCTGGGCTATTCGCTGACAGGCGCGATGAATCGCCCGTCAGTGCCGGCCGGAAGCGGTCTGGAAGTGGACAAGTTGAACGCTGGGGACGTAATTGACTACTTCCGTGGCTACTTTGATCCGATTCACCAGGCACTGGGCGATCTGACAGGTGACAGCCTGAGGTTTATGACGATGGATAGCTGGGAAGCCGGAATGCAGAATTGGACCGGCGACATGATCAAGGAGTTTGAGCAGCGGCGAGGGTACGATCCAACACGTTATCTGCCGGTGCTGGCCGGCCGCGTGGTGGAAAGCGCGGATGTGAGCGACCGATTCTTGTGGGATTTCAGGCGAACGCTGGCCGACCTGTTTGCCCAAAACTATTACGGGACGATGGACCGCGAGTTGCACAAGGTCGGCATGAAAGCGTATGCCGAGGCTTCAGGAGTGGCGCTCGAGATTCCCGAAGACACGCTGCTGAACAAGAGCCTTGTCGATGTGCCCATGGCCGAGTTCTGGGTGCATGCGCTGCATCCTGAATCGATGTATTACGTGGACGTGCGTGGAGCCGCTTCGGCGGCGCACGTATATGGCAAGCCGATCGTGGCGACGGAGTCGTTTACGGGCGGAGGGTATGAGTCTCCGTACACCCTGAAGAAGATCGCGGACTACTGGTTCACGCAGGGCGTGAATCGGCTCGTGTTTCACACCTCGGCCGAGCAGCCGCTGGATACGAAGCCCGGCAACACGATGGTGGGCACGAACATCAACCGCAACATTACGTGGGCAGAGCTGGCTGCGCCGGTGATGACTTATTTTGCACGCGTGAGCTATATGCTGCAGCAGGGAAGTCCGGTGGCGGACCTGGCGTATCTGCTGCCCGAGGGTGCGCCGTCGACGATGCCGTTTTGGGGCTCAGGGCTGTTGCCCAAACCGCCTGCCGGATACGACTACGACTACATCAATACCGATGTGCTGATGCACCGCGTAAGTGTGACAGCGGATGGCCAGATCCACGTGGCGGGAACCAGCGCGATGCCCGAAGGAATGACTTATCGTGTGCTGGTGCTTCCGCCTACGACGAAAATGACGCCGGAAGTTCTGCACAAACTGCATGAGCTGGTGGCGACAGGCGCAACAATCGTTGGGCCGCGGCCGAAAGATTCGCCGAGCCTGGAACATTACCCGAATGCCGACGCCGAGGTGCGCGCAATGGCCGACGACCTTTGGGGCGATATGGATGGCGTCACCGATATTCAGCATGGGTTCGGGAAGGGAATGACATACTGGGGGCTCAGCCTGGACGAAGTGCTGGCGCGGCTGCAGGCGCGCCCGGATTTTGTATCAAGCGGCAGCCTGGAGAGTCCACCGGCGTGGATCCATCGGCGGACCAACGAGGCGGACATCTACTTTGTGGTAAACCAGGCAGACCAGCCGGAACAAATCGATGCGCGTTTTCGCAGCGCCGGAAAAGATGTTGAAGTCTGGCGGCCGATGACGGGGCAGATCAGTGAAGTCGAAATCGGAACGGATGGAGGGATGACGAAGGTTCCCGATCGAAGCGGGAACCGACAGCCGGGACTCCAGCCTGCGGCGTATGTTGAGAAGCCGGGATTCACAACTGTTTCGCTCGACCTTGCTGAACGCGAATCGGTATTCGTTGTAATTCGCAATGGTGCGCCGCGAGGTGCTGCAGTCGAGCACCACATGTCGGAAACTACGCTGGCGAAAGTTGCCGGACCATGGACACTGAGTTTTCCTGCGGGATGGGGCGCGCCGCCAAAAGTGCAGATGCCTCAGTTGGTTTCCTGGACGGCAGATGCCGACCCGGGCGTGAAGTATTTTTCGGGTACTGCGACGTACCGCAAAGATGTGCAAGCGCAGTCGACGTGGCTGCGCTCGGGCCAGCACGTTGTTCTTGATCTCGGCACGGTGCGCGACATCGCCCAAGTTGAGGTGAATGGAAAATCCATTGGGATGGTCTGGGCACCTCCTTACCGGCTCGATGTGACTTCTGCACTCAAAGCCGGTGTGAATCATCTCGAAATCAAAGTGACGAACGAATGGACAAACCGCATTGTCGGAGACCGGTTGCTGCCGCCGGAGAAGCGCATTCTGTCGCAAGGCGGACCAACGCCTCCGCGCGGAGGTATGTTCTTTGGGCCGAGAGAGCCGGCTGAGTCGGGGCTATTGGGAAGCGTGCGGATTGTTGGCAAGCAAAAGCAGTAAGCGAGATTTTGCTCGCCAACAGACCTTTTAATTGACCACCGGGTGCGACCTCAGATCTTACGCTTGGCAACGAGAAAGATGGATGGTCGGCCGAGCCCGCCACAACGAACTCTATCTGCGGGATCGTTCAGTAAAGACCACAGTGACTCCCAGTGCCGATTTGAGACCGACGATCCTACTGTTGGCGAGGCTTTGTCCTTCTACGGGAGTCGCAGGCAAAGGTCTTTTGTTGCCGAGCGAGTCGTAGGCTGCCCCGAGTTCGCAATTGCAGTTCTTTGGTCTTCGGGGCGAGTCGCCGCTCGAGAAGGAACAGCAAAGTAGGTGCCAATGTCTTGGCTTGCCTCGCTGGAGTTCATCGCACGGCAGGCATTATTTATTGATTGCCGCGAGTGCTCGATACACGAGCGTTACAGCTTGCAATTTCTCGCGAAAGGCCCGCGAGCTTCTGAGCGTCCTCCGCAGCCAATGCGCTGCGCTCTCGCATGTCCAGCCAGATAGCCCGGCTCTTCTGGTAGAAGGAGCATGCCGCCCCCCAACTTGCGGCCTGTTCGTTGGGTGAAGCGTGCGGGGCGTGGGCCACTGCCTCATTGGCCTGGCCGATGCCTTCATAGGCGTCCGCGAGCCCCGACAAGATGTAACGGTTTTTCTTGTCTGCACTTAAGATCTCGAAGATGGAGAGCGCCCTCTCGAGATTCGTCAATCCCGTCTTCGGACTCCCCTGTCGGACCTGTATTGTGCCGATATGTATATAGCTGAAGCCGAGATACTGCTGCGTCAGCACATTGTTCGCATCATGCTCGGAAAGATCTGCCAGCATGGTTTGGGCCAGCAGGTAGTTTCTCAAAGCTTCGTTTCGTTTCGTCGTTTTGTCCAATATGAGTCCCCGATAAAAGTAAGTCTGCGCGAGGAATTCCTGAACGGTTGCGTTGGTCAGATCAGCGGCGCACAGTGCTCTCAGTAGGGTGATTGCTTCTGCATTCTTCTCTAGTGCACCGTTGAGGTCACCCTGAAGCAATAGGACATGAGATAGATAACTGTAGTCGCCCGCTAAGTGGGTGCGCAGGTCGGGATCCGAAGGGAATGATTTGAGGCCGAATTCCCGGATCGAAATCGCCTTTTCGTAGGAGTCCGCAGCACCGCGTAGGTCCCCGGTGGTACGCAGGATACCCGCTAGAAAGAAATAACTTCCCGCGCGCCAGTCGACATCATTCGGAGCACTTCTGGAGGCAAACTGGTCGGCAAGCCGCACGGCCTGTTTGCTGCTAGCGAGGGCGCCCTGGAAATCCCCTGTCGCCGCCAGGGTGGCGCCGACTTTGTCGTACAGCCGTGACATCCCGCCCGCTTCCTCCGCGGACAATCCCTGGCCGGCATCATTCAGGGCTTCATGAATCCTTAGCGCCTTATGGTAGTTCTGGAGTGCTCCCGCTGTGTCTCCTAGGTTAGCGTAGTCTGGATTTCCCTGCACGTCGCCGAGTCTTTCGTAAGCAATCGCCAGCTCTCTCTGCAGTGACGGCTCGCCGTGAGCATCCCGACCAAGCCCGTCCAGATACTCCAGAGCACGCTCGACAATCAGCCTTCTTGCAGGCACAGATCCAGGCAGATCGCGGATGGAGTCATGGATCTCGAAAATCAGGGAGTTCGCGAGTTTGCGGACGTCATCGAACCGTGCTTCGGCACGGCGCCGGTTCGCATCGGCGACGCGGGACTCGCGCAGGACAACGAACATGGCGATTAGAAGGGTGGCAAACACCAAGGCACCGGCCAAAACGCCGGCTTTGTATCGGCGCAAGAATTTGCCCCCCTTGTAAGCCCACGTGCCTTTTCTTGCGGCGACGGGGACCTCCTCGAGATGGCGGTGAATATCTTCGCTAAACTGTTCGACCGAGGAATAACGCTGCGCGGGCTCTTTGCGCAGGGCCTTGAGCAGAATGAAATCGAGGTCTCCGCGCAGCCGTTTTTGCAACCGCAGCGGAGAGACTTCTCTGGTTTCGCTCACCGCCTCGGGCGTGTTTTCCCTGGATTCCCTCAGAGCCAAGTCGGCCTTCGTACGCTGGACCGAAGTACTGGGGCGCTCGGGTTCTTCCTGAGTGATGACTTGTGCTAATCGCTCCGGGGTCGGCGTGTCAATGCGATAGGGGGAACGACCCGTCAGCAGTAGATAAAGAACGACCCCAAGAGAATACACATCCGTGGAGGTCGAAATGGGATCCCCACGCACCTGTTCCGGACTCGCGTACTCGGGAGTCATCGGCCGAAGCGCGGTGGTGTCTGTGCTTCCTGAGGCACCGAGAATTTTCGCGATTCCAAAATCGAGAAGCTTAGGAACACCGTCTTGGGCGACGAGGATGTTGCTGGGCTTAAGGTCTCGATGAATGACAAGCCGTTGATGCGCGTACGCAACGGCAGCGCAGACTTGCCGAAAAAGCACCAGGCGCTGCGTGATGGAGAGCTTGTGCGCATCACAGTACTCATCGATGGGAGCACCTTCTACCAGTTCCATCACAAGATACGGGATACCGTCGTCGGTTGTGCCCCCGTCCAGAAGTCGAGCAATATTCGGATGGTCGAGACCGGCGAGAATCTGCCGCTCATTGCGAAATCGCTCCAGAACAAACGAAGTGTCGCAGCCGCCCCGGACCAGCTTTAGAGCTACCTTCTTTTCGAACTGCCCATCGGCGCGAGTCGCGGCGAATACTTCCCCCATTCCTCCACGACCGATCTGCTCTGCCACAAGATACGGACCAATTCGCCGTCCCGCCTGCACTTCCGACCATCGGAGCCGACCGGATACCTGCTCGAAAGCCGCATCGGGCTCGTTCAGGAAATGGCTCCCGGCTTCATCATGAGAAGCAAGCAGCGAATCAACCTCCTTGCGCAATTCGCCCTCGTTCGCGCACGCTTCGCTCAAAAAACTCTCCCGCTCCTCGCCGTGGAGTGAGAGAGCCTTCGGAAAGATCTCCGCGATGCGTTCCCACTGTTCCGGGTTCATCCGCCTTCGCTCCGATTGATTTCGCGGAAAAGCCACGCGCGGGCAGTTGTCCAGTTGCGCTTGACCGTAGCCGGAGAGATTCCCAGCACTTCGGAAGTGTCTTCGATGGACAGTCCAGAGAAAAAACGCAGCTCGACAATCTGGCTCTGCTGCGGGCTGAGTTCTGCGAGTTGGTTCAAGGCCTCATCCAGGGCGAGGATATCGAGGGCCTTAGTCTTGGGGCCAACGGGTCCCTCGCTTAACGTGGGCCTGGGGGAATCGCCCCCCCGTTTCCTAGCGCGCTGCTTCCGCGCGTGGTCCACGAGGATCTGCCGCATCAGTCGCGCGGCCACGCCGTAGAAGTGCGCACGATCTTGCCATGCGGGCGGATTTTGGCCGACCAAGCGCATGAAGGCTTCGTGCACCAGTTCGGTGCATTGCAGCGTGTGGTCCGGGCGTTCCCGGCGAAGGTAGTAGCTAGCGAGCTTGCGTAGTTCGTCATAGACCAACGGCATCAGGGAGTCGAGCGCAGTAGGATCACCCGAACGCCAACGAACAAGCAAATCGGTGACCTGATGGGGCGCGGGATGCTCCAAGAATGGCTCCCTGCGTCGCGGGGCAACGACGGTGCGACGCAGAATATGCGGCTAGGTCGCGCATTGTCAATCCCGCTAACTAAAGCTATTTAATCCATAAGACTTACCGGATTTTCTGGCAGTGAATCGCCGTCGAACCTCCTGGCGAAGTGAGCCAATCCGCAGGGAATTTGCGCATGTGTAGGTTGAGAGTAGGACCATGCCGGTGACTTCTCCCCGCTCTCCGGGCCGCAGTCGTACGAGACCCACGACCATTTCGGCCACCTCAGGAGTTCGCCATGAAGAACAACGAATGCCTTTCGTCGGAAACGACCTACACCGGGTTGGTTGCCAGATTTCCAGCGGTCATTGTCCTATTCTTCATTTGTTCGTCGCTGATGTTCGCGCAGCAACAGGTCATGATGACCGTTTCGCAGGGCGCGCAGGATACCCCGTTTCAAACGCCCCAATACTTGGCCTTTGACAGCCTGGGCAATCTCTTCGTTTCCGATACCAACGCGGCCCGTATTCTGCGCATCGACAAACTAACAGGCGCTGTCACCACCGTGGCTGGAACCGGAACCTCTGGCTTCAGCGGTGATGACGGCCCGGCCACGGCTGCGCAGCTTAACTGTCCCTACGGGTTGGCGTTTGGCAAGGATGGAAGCCTACTCATCGCGGACAGCTGCAACTACCGCATTCGAAAGGTGGCGCCCGGACCGGACGGACTGGTGACAGGCAACGATTCGGCAGAAATCATCACCACCCTCGCTGGCGACGACAACCGAAACACACTTGGCTTTCCCTATGTTGTTGTTGCCGATCAGTTTAATAATCTGTTTATCGCGTCCTATGATGGAGACGAAACTATCATACTTCGCGTTGACGCGTCCTCGGGCCAGATTTCCTCTTGTTTCCCAAATGTCTACGCTGCCGTTGCTTTGATCTTCGACACCAGCGGAGAACTGCTGATCAGCGAATCCGCTGAGTTTGACGGCACTGCTGACATCTTGATGGCCAAGCCTGGTTCTCCCGGCGCACCGCTCACTGGCCAGGAGCCGCTCGTCCCTGTTTTGGGTCCCATGGATGATTCGGGGTATCCGCTTAGTGCCTCGATAGAAGAGCCTTACGGACTCGCCATGGACGCAGCGGGCGCTCTTTATGTGAGTGACTACGACCTTAACACCATTTTGAAGATCACTCCCGGTCCGGACGGCTTCGGCGCGGCAGGCGAAGGAAGTGTCGTACTTTACGCGGGAATCCCTAGATCGGGTGGATACACCGGCGACGGCGGCCTCCCTCTGAACGCGCAATTAAACAATCCCGTCGGAATCGTAATAAACACTGCCGGAAATCTGTTCGTTGCCGACTATTCAAACCAGGTCATCCGCGGCCTCATCACTGGAACCGCTACCGACGGCACGAAAGCCGTCGTTCCTCCCGACCAGAACGGAAATGCATCGCCAGTCACCTTAACATTTACCGGCGGTGCCACGCAGCCAGGCTACAGCGCTGTCGTATTCCGGTCGTCTGCGCCTCCGTTGCCCGCCGGCTTGCAACTGGCGGGAACTCCTCCGCTTTTCTACGACGTGGCAACCACAGCGAACTACGCCGCGCCTCTCTCCGTGTGCTTCAACCTCAATCCCGTGCCCACGGGAACGGAGGTGCTGCACTTCAACCAGGCAACGCAGCAGTGGGAGGACAAGACGGTCGAACCCGTGCCGTCGACCGGACCCGTCTGCGCCCAGGTGCAGTCGCTCTCGCCTTTTGCCGTTGTGACTGCAACCTCGACGGATGTAAGTGTCACGGCAAGCCCCGCCAGCCTGAACTTCGGCAGCCAAAATGTACAAAGTCCTGGCCAGCCTCAGGTCGTCACCGTCACTTCAACGGGCGTTGCCTCAGCCGCCTTTGGGCCGAGCACTTTGTCTGGCCTGAACCCGGGCGACTTCGCCATTACAAGCGACGCCTGTTCCGGCCTTCACCTCCCCAACGGCGGAACCTGCCAAGTCAGCGTCGTGTTCAATCCCACCGCCATTGGCGCGCGTGCGGCAACCTTGCAAATTAATGACAACGCCACCGACTCTCCGCAGGCCGTCTCTCTGAGCGGCAATGGTGCCAGCCTTTCGGTCACTCCTTCGTCGTTCGATTTCGGTTCGGAGACGCAGGGATTGACCACGTCGCCGCTCTTGGTGACGGTGACCAACGGAGCCGCTGCGCCAGTCACCATCGTTTCTGCATCATTTACCGGCGCCAATCCAGGCGACTTTGCCATCGCATCCGACGGCTGCACGGGCGTAGTCCTTGTCTCCCAGGCCTCTTGCACTTTGAACGTGACGTTCACCCCGGCTGCCCTCGGTTCTCGCAGCGTAATCTTGAGCATCTCTTCCACCGCAGCGGATTCGCCGCGTGCGGTGAATCTGAGCGGCACGGGAATTGCGCCACTCGTTGGAGCATCCGTCTCTCCGGGGTCGTTCGACTTCGGCTCGGTCACGATCGGCAGCTCCTCGCAAGCCCTGAGCGTCTCGCTCACCAGCTCAGGGACTGCTCCGCTCATCGTGACCAGTGTCGCTTTGACAGGCAACCAGCCTCGCGATTTTGTGCTGGCCGGCGACACATGCACGGGCGCGACGCTTGCCCCCAGCCAGAATTGCACGTTTCAAATTACTTTCGTCCCAACGGATGCCTGCAACACGAGCGCCTCTGTCTCGATTACGGACAATTCGCCCAACAGTCCGCAAAGTGTAAACCTCACTGGCATCGGAAGCCCAGGGGCACTTGCTCCATTTCAATCCATCTTGTATTGCACGTCCAATGCAGCGGAGCCCCAGGATCTTTCTGCATCAGTGGACGGCCGCGTGTGGTTCGACGAATTTGGGTCTATCTATGCGCCTGGCGCCTTGGGGATGGTTTCCACCGCGGACGGAGTTCACGAAGAATCGAGCGCGGTTTACTCCGGTTGGAAGCCGAGCAATCTGACACTTGCCCCGGATGGCTCCTACGCGTACGTGCAGGCCCGAGGCGCAGGATACCCGCTTTATCTTGATGTCGTCAGCGAAGCAGGCGTCAAAGACGAGTACTTGCCAAGCGTCAACACAGGACCTATGGGATTGGGACCCGATGGCGCCTTTTGGTACTCCAACTTATACTCGTGCCCGGGCATTAGGTTTCCAGGAGCCAATCCGGTGATTGGGCGGTATCTGCCTGGCCAAGCCCCCGTGAATTATGAGGCCGGCTTTTATTGGCTTGCCGCAGCCACGAATCATTATTGCATCCAGCCAAGCTTGGTCACAGCGGGACCGGACGGAACGATCTGGATTGGCTTGACCAACGACCCTGCGATTCCGGCGATTTCCGATCCTCCGCTGGGCTTCTTGCGCATGAGCACCGCCGGAGTCTTCGTTGACTACATTCCGACCGACGGCCCCCCGTCTGCGGCGGCGATCGGCTCAGACGGCAGCCTGTATGCTCTCATCGGCAACATACAATGCACCCTCGAGAAAATCGATGCTTTGGGAGGCGCCACGGCCCTGCCTCTGAGTACCGGCCTCACCCCAACCACCAACAACATCTTCCTTACGAGCTGCGGTTCCATCGCCAGTGGACCGGACGGCCAGCTGTGGATGATCGGCTCCTACTGGAACGGTGCGAGTTCTGTCCCGTCGATGGTTTCATTCAACCCCTCAACTGGAGCGATCAACGCCTATCCCGCACCCGCTACCCGGTATCTCACCGCCGGGCCAGATGAGGGCATATGGTTCAGCACCGTCCCAAGTGATGTCGGGCGTTTCGACCTCGGCGGAGGGCCTGCGGCTGCGTTTGTCACTCCTAAGGTGCTGGAACTTTCCTCCACTCCGGCCGGAGTATCCTCGGGCTCGCAACAAGTCACGATGCTCAGTTCCGGCACTGGACCGCTGACGATTTCGAGCGTTTCCCTTGGGGGAGCCAATCCCGATCAATTTGTCGTTACCGATGATGAATGCACGGCGAAGGTCTTGGCGCCGGGCGCTTCCTGCACGGTGCTGGTGGCGTCCAGGCCTTCGCAGAACGGAAGCCATGTCGCCACTCTGCTATTCAACGACGACTCCAAGTTCTCTCCGCAGACTGTGAGACTTGCGGAGTTCACCTTGCCTCCGCCGCCCGTCGTGAGTCCGGCTGCGCTTACTTTTCCCGCCACAACCGTTGGGGCGCAGAGCGCCACACAGACGCTCACGCTGTCCAACCCCTGGACAAAACCAGTCCCGGTTTCCGCAGTGGGGCTCATAGGAGCCAACCCCGCCGACTTCACGATCACGGCCGATCAGTGCTCGGCTACCAGCGTTCCCGCAGGCGGTTCCTGCACCGTGACCGTCCAGTTCGCGCCCACCGCTTCGGGGACGCGCACCGCGACGGTGTCCTTTACAGATGCTGCGAATCCGCCAATTCAAACCGCCTCTCTGAGCGGAAGCGGAACGAGTGGAGGAACGGGTGGGAGCGGTGGCTCCGGCTCCTGCAATTGCGCCATTCCCGGTCCCTACGTTGATCCCGTGCAAGGCGTGGACGTCAGCGGGGATCCGCTGGCTTCTCCCACCAACAAGTTCATCGTCACCTCATCGATCGACAACTCCAAAAACTTCAACACTCTCACCGTGACGCGGCAATCGGATGGACGCCCCCTCATCCCGGAGACTACCTATCCGATAACCGTCCATTGGGGATTCAGTCCCGATGAGAATCGCCTGGCCATTCACTCCGTCGACGTGGACACGCAAGAAGACGAGATTTGGGTTTACGATCTGACCGTGGCTCCGGCAAGGCAGATTGTGCACTACCGGCTTCCAGTGCTAGGTGACCGTCTGCAGTTCAGCCCCTCCGGGCAGTATTTTCTGCTGATGGCACTCACTTCGCAGGGCCGATCGGAGATCGATATCTACCGGGTGGCCGGAGTCACGACGGAGGAACGCGTCTTTCAATCCGACTTCTCCTTCCAATCCGTCCCTGGCGTGGATGAGGACAACTTCGGCACTGAAAGCTGGGGCTTCAGTCCCGATAAGCCAGAGAGTAGCTTTGTCTATGCCTACGGCAATGGTCAGAGCACAGTCTCTCTCAATGTCGCAAATCTGACGTCGCCTCATTCGACGCCGTCGCTCAACGGATGGAACATCACCGGCGTCGCTGGTTTCTGGCAATTCAATCCTTGCGGCAATCTGCTCGGCGTTGTATGGCAGCCCACTACAACTCAAGTCGAGGTGGATCTGTTCAACACCAGCGATGGCTCCAAAGTAGGCGAGTCCGGCGAAACCTTCCCCTTGGATTTCGTTTCGCTAAGCTCTACGGGCGCCTCAGAGCAAGCAACAGTTGGCACCAACGCCCCAGTTGACATCGCCATTGACCCCGCCTGCAGTTCAAATACACCTGTCGGGTCCAATATCACTATCGCGGCAGAAGATCCGACCACTGGGACCACACCGGTAACCGTTACCTTCGCCACTGTCACGCAAGCTGGACAAACATCGATTAGTACAGGCAGTACTGGGGCGGCTTCTCCGGCTGGTTTCGACCTCGGCAATCCGCCAACTTACTATGAGATCACGACCACCGCAGGATTTAGCGGGGCCGCCACAGTTTGCATCAATTACTCCGGAATTACCTTCACCGGTCCGCCCAAACTCAATCATTTCGTGAACGGCGCCTGGGTGGACATCACCACCTCCGTGGATACGACGAACCACATCGTCTGTGGTACAACGACCTCTTTTTCGCCATTTGCGCTTTTCCAGCAGGATCAGTCTCCGGCCATCACCAGCGCGAACTCGGCCAGTTTTATGGCAGGAGTGTTCAGCACTTTCGCCGCAACTGCGAGCGGGGTTCCAGCTCCCGCCCTCAGCCAAGCTCGATCGTTGCCTGCGGGGCTCTCATTTATTGACAACGGCGACGGAACGGCTTCCGTCATGGGCATAGCCACCTCAGCCGGTTCGTACCTGCTTACCTTGACCGCGAGCAATTCTGGCGGAAGTGTGACGCAGTCCTTCACCCTGAACGTTGATCAAACGCCTAACATTACAAGTCCGAATACCGCGACCTTCACCGTCGGCGCTGTGGCTTCTTTCACGGTTTCCGCCACTGGATTCCCCGCGCCAACGTTGAGCGAGTCCGGGGCTCTGCCCGGCGGCATTACATTCGATCCGTCGACCGGTACTTTCAGTGGCGCGCCGAGCGCAGGCGGCACATTTGCCATCACCCTTACAGCGAGCAACTCTGTCGGCAGCGTCACACAGAGCTTCACAATGACTGTGAATCAAGCGCCGTCCATCACCAGTGCTGGTAGTGCGACCTTCGTGGTTGGCACCGCCTCTTCGTTCACGGTGACTGCCTCCGGCTTTCCCGCCCCCGTTCTAGGGGAAAGCGGCGTTTTACCCGCTGGCCTGCTATTTGATCCAACGACCGGCCTTCTCAGCGGCACCCCGACCTCGAGCGGCGTCTTTAACATCACTTTTACGGCGGGTAACACTGCGGGCAGCGTAACGCAAGGCTTCACGCTGACCGTAAATCAAGCGCCAGCCATCACCAGCGCAAACAACGCCACATTCACCGAGGGCGTGCCTGCGTCTTTTACCGTGACCACTACAGGCTTCCCAGTATCCACCCTCTCTGAAATGGGGATATTGCCTAGCGGTGTTTCCTTCACGGACGACCACAACGGCACCGGAACCCTCAGTGGCACGCCGACTTCTACAGGCACCTTTACCGTGAGTTTTACGGCGGCCAACGGCGTGGGCGCCAGCGTCGCGCAAACTTTCACTTTGACCGTATCCGGATCGGCCGGTGGCGCGAGCTTGATCATCTCGCCCACCAGTGTCGACTTCGGGAGCCTCCCCCTGCTGCATCTGGGGACGCGTCAAGTCACACTGCAAAACACTGGCCCGACCGCGGTCGCGATCAGCAACATTTCGATCAGCTACGGGCCGCACACCTTGCTGGCCGATTTCTTCTTCCTTACCTCTTGCCAGCTTTCGCTGCCGGCAGGGAAAAGCTGCTTCATAGACCTCTTCTATTTCGCCGACGATCTGGGGACGCACACCGCAATACTGTCGGTTAAAGAGAGTGCTGCTAAGAGCCCCCAGTTGATTACTCTGACTGGCACGGCAACCAGATAATGCCCCGGACGGAGAGGGGCTGCAGGAGTGGGACACCAAAACCAGCATTGACGTATGTGTGCCCATTGATGAAACGACGAGTTAGGCAAGAGTCGCCTCTCGGAGTCACACGTTCAGCCGCTCGATTGACGTTAATTGACGTTCAGATTTCAGACTGCCGACGTTGATGATTGCAGCGGACGGGTCCCGGCGGCTGGGACGGACATTGACCACAAGCCGAGTTGAACGAAGCCGCGATGGCGGACGCCTACGCGTGTATTCCTGAACCGACATGAATGGCTGCTAGGCAGCAGTGCTACCGGCGTTGTAGAAAAGCGGAGACCTGCAGTGTGCCGAGCGTAGGCTCTGAGAGGGGCGAGGGACATGGTTCACCTCACATGTCGAACATGCCGAGCTGTACCGAGCCTCCGGCCAGACGCGAACGCCGTCCAATCGCTTCTAATGATCGGCCGATAGTTTTTAGCGATTAGTCCGCGCCGCACGACGAACGCCAGGGCGCATTCTCATTGGAAATGCCAGTGTTATCACGCTTGTAATGCAGCATAAGGTCCCGGAGTACGATGGACGGAAGGATACATATGGTCCGGCAATGGTCTTCTCTTACTATTTTTGCAGTTGTGTGCCTTGGTTTCAGTTGGAACTTGGAAGCGAATGCTGCGCCCCTTCCGTCGCAGATCGCTGTCAACGAGGCAGCCGCCCAGGCCACGCTCGCCGGGAAGACAATTGAACTGAATTTGCCGCTTTCCATGCCCGCCCCGGAACACACACGCGTAGCGGCGTGGATCCTTTCGTCGGCAGATGTACCCACAAATACCTTATCGACGAACCTTGCCGCCGGAGCCCGATCGGCACACATGATTCTCTCCTGGCCGATCGATCAGCACGGAAATCCAGTTGAGGAGATCGGCTGGTACCGGATCGGCTACCGAATCGATGTGAACGATGCGGCCGTGGCCAACGGTATTCTCTCAATTGGCGCCATTACGCCCAACTTGCTTGAGCTTCGTCTTGCAAGACCTCAAAACATAAAAAGGGGAGCGCCGATCAGCATTCGGGTCTTCGCCGGAAATCCAGTTACCCGGAAGCCGTTTCGCAGTGTGCGTCTCAAAGCCACGCTGACCTTCGAAAACGACAGCGATAGTAGCAAGTCGGCAAACAAGCCGATCGTGCAGCTCGGAACAACCAGCGCCAGCGGCGAGGCAATTTTCAATTTTCCCGCTGCGACCAATCCGGGCGAGTCGGCAACGCTGAGGGTGGAAGGAACTCTTTCAGGTGAGCGAGGTGCGGAAAAGACGGCGCTGGCGCACGCGAGCCTGGAATCGGAGATTGAAGCGAGCGACCAGGCTGTGTTCAGCGACGAAACCGACAAGCCCCTGCACAAACCGGGTGAAGTTGTGCATTTGCGCACGCTGGTTTTCGATGACTCGCACCACGCTTTGGCCGATGTGCCTCTCACGCTCAAAATCAAAGATCCTTACAATAAAACGTTGCTGGAAGAACCGCTCAAGACCAATCGCTTCGGAATCGCGTTTTACGACTGGAAGACCAACACGCAGCTGGCTCCCGGCGATTACGACGCAGACTTCGACGGAGATGGCTCCGTAGGCGGGTCGGGATCGGAAATTACTTTGCCTATCGAGCGCTACGATCTGCCTGAGTTCAGCGTGACGGCAACCATGGATCGCGGCTTTTACCTCGCTGGGCAAGCCCCGGTAGTGAAAATTCACGCAGAGTACCTGTTCGGCAAGCCCGTGGCGTCTGGAACGATCGGCCTATACCGCTTAAACGGCGAGAGCTGGAACACACGCAGAAGTCATGCCGATGAGAAAACCGAGCCGGTGGCGAAGGGCGCGCTCGACGCCAATGGCGACGCCAGCTTTACGCTCGACGTGAAGAGTGACTTTGACGACCTCGCGGGCGATACTTACGAGCGTTACACCGAACTGGCCTGGCGCGCAATTGTGACCGATGCATCCACCGGCCGCAGCGAACCGCGCAAGTTTACTGTGCGGCTGTCGCGCGATCCCGTGCACATTTATCTGAGCGAGCCTCTTGGAGACGAACGCGAAGGAGACGTGATCGTTTCCACGAGTTATGCAGACGGAACGCCCGTCGCGTGCAAGCTTGAGTTCGATTGGATGGACGAAAACTCGAAGGCAACGCGCACCGCGAGCATAGTCACCAACCGTTTCGGCCTGGCGAAGTTGCATCTGCGCTACCCCGCAGTGCCATCTGGTGCGGATGACAGCGATCGGAGCCTGCGTGTGATTGCCCGCGACCCCGAGGGCCGTATCACCACGTACGACGACACAATTCGCCCCCAAAATGAGGAAATCTGGCTTGCGGTGACGCGGTCGTTGCTGCGTCCCCAGGAGCCGATTGAGCTTTCCGTTCACGGGGCGCGCGGTGACGTCATCGATCTGGATGTAGTCTCCGAATCCGCGGTGCTCGCGCATCTCCAGGTCCGGATGCATGATCGGTCGACGCCGGTCACCATTCCCGCCGATGCGCGGTTTCACGGCCTGATCTCCATTCGCGCATACAAGATGAGCGAATCTGTCAATCAATACGATTACTGGTCCGAACGGTGGAGTTCGAGGTCCGTTCTCTATCCTGAGGACCGCGCGTTGCGCCTCGATGTCAGCGGCATCAAGCCCAGCTACGCTCCCGGCGCACAAGTAACAGGGGGTCTGCGAGTGGCCGATGCATCGAAAGCGGGCATCGGTGCAGCAGTGGGAGTCAGGGTTTTCGACAACGCCGTTGCGCAGCGGGCGGAAACCGAAGAGGATGAGAACAATCGCTGGCTCGGCTCCTGGCGGTGGTTCGACAGCGCGAGCGCCGGCGGAGTGACCCGCGCCGATCTGGACAAGGTGGACACGTCGAAAGAGATTCCCGACGATTTAGAGCTTGCTGCGGAAGCGCTGCTCCTCAACTCGGGGCCGAATGCTATTGAAATCGAAGGAAGCTCGGACGATGAAGTCCGCCACGAGTACCAGACTGCCATGCAGAAGCGCTTTGAGCCGCTGGGCAAGGCAATCGTCGCAGTCTCTGATCCGCATCTGCCCCGAACATTCGAGGCAGTGCAACAGATCGCGCGTGCTGCCATCCTCGATCCGTCGCTGTTCGATCCTTGGAATACGCCGTATAAGGTGGAGACCGATGCGGAAATGGCGAACGAAGTCGTTGCCATGCGAAGCGCTGGTCCCGATAAGCGCTACGGCACTGACGATGACATTGTTGTGAATATCGCGCAACGCAACCTCTTCGCCGTGCCGGGCGAAAAATTGAGCAAGTTGCTGATTCATGCTGCGGAATCGGCGCAGCCTCTGCCTGCAAGCCTCGAGCAGCTCACCGCGCTTGCCGCTGACGGCGGATTGAGCCTAAATTCTGCAGCAGCCGGAACCTTGACGTCGATCGGCAAGCCATACGAATACGAATTTGTGGTGCAGCGGCGCTTCTACTATATCGACGTCCTGTGCGAAGACAACCTGCATGTCTGGACCAGTCCGGCCATCGATTACTTTTCGCCGGTAGAAACACGCATGGATTCCGCCTTGAAAGCGTGGGAGGCAACGGGACATCCGTTTCCGACTACCGACGTCGAAGCGCGCGCAGTCTTCACTGCCGCGGGAATCGATCTTAATGCGTTGCGAGATCCGTTGGGCCGGAGCCTTCTTCTGCGCGTCCGGCAACTCCTGGCCTGGACGCGGACAGAACAAGTGAAGGTCTCCGATCAGATCCAGGGTCAGCTCCAGGTAAAGACAAAGCCAGTTACGCAGCTCATGCGCGCCATCCAGATTGTGCGCAGCCCCAGCGCAGCCCTTGGCGAAACGATGGACACGGCCGAAGTCGTCGCGCAGTTTCTTCATCCCCTCAGCGAGCAGAACGGAAGCGACCTCACACCGCAGGCCGTGAGTCAGGGCACGTTCAAAGGCAACACAGGAGCGATTGGCGGCACGGTAATCGACCAGTCCGGCGCGGTGATTCCGGATGCCATCGTTACCGTGAAGAGTGCCTCCGGAAGCGAATCGAAAGCCGTCACCACGGCGAATGGCTTGTATATCGTCGGCGATCTTTTGCCAGGCATCTACAGTGTTCACGTTCACAGCCCTGGGTTTAACGATTTTGAGATTCATGAGGTCCACGTCTCGGCGGTCGCTCTCACCACCGTTGACGTAACTCTGCGGGTGGGGACAACTTCAGAGACTGTGACCGTGGAAGCCTCGACTGTTGCCATGAATACGGAGGCCGCTCAGGTAGCTTCAATCGCGCCGGGTGTTTCTATACCCGGGAAGAAAACGATTTTAACCGGCCCGGGCGGCCGCGCTGAGATCACCCAGCCGACATTTACACCGCGGCTTCGCCACGTGTTTGACGAGACAGCGTACTGGGCACCTTCGCTCGAAACGGGCGCCAATGGCCGCGCAAGCTTTGACTTTCGTCTGCCGGACAGCCTGACTACATGGCGCATGCACGCTCTGGCATCGACGATTGACGGCCGCGTGGGTGCGCTTGAAAGCACGTTCAGGACATTTCAGCCGTTCTTTATCGATCTCGATACACCGCATGTGCTCACACAAGGCGATGAAATCACACTCCCGGTGAACCTTCGCAACTATACAGCGCTGACGCTTGCGCTGCCTGTCATCGTGAAACCCGCTGACTGGTTCCGGGCGCTTACTCCGATTGTGCAGCACATCACGGTCCTCGGAGGCAATTCGGCAAAACTCAACTTCGGTTTCCGCGCCGCCCACGCCATCGACGACGGCCCGCTTCAAATGACGGCCTCGAATGGCCGTCAGGGCGATGCAGTCGAGAAAAAGGTTCGCGTGCACCCTGACGGCAAGCCCGGAACCGTGACGGCTTCGGGCTTGCTGCGCGGCGAGTCTGCGGTGCTCCACATTGACCTGCCCTCCGATCTCATTAGTGGTTCGCTGCACGCGCAGGTTCTTGTTTATCCCAACATGGGTGCACAGCTTGTGCATTCTATCGAGGCAGCGCTCGAACGGCCGTGGGGCTGCGGGGAGCAAACCATTTCAAGCACCTATCCCAGCCTGCTATTCCTCGAACTGCTCCAGATTTCGAAAGCGAGCTCCCCGCTTGAAGACAAGGCCCGCACCAATCTGCAGCTCGGCTACGATCGGCTTGAAAACTATATTGCGGCCAGCGGAGGAATAACCTACTGGGGCGGCAGCGATCATGATCCCGATCCCGCCCTCACTGCGTACGGCGTCCAGTTTCTAACGGAAGCTCGCCCATTTGTGAAAGTCGATCCCGCTCGTATTGCCCATGCCGTCGAATGGCTCATCTCTTCTCAGCAAAGCGACGGCAGCTGGAAGCCGCACTATGGCGAGCCCAATGCCGAGACGACTCTCTTTATTGCCTGGGCGTTGGAGCAAACGAAACTCTACGAGAATCCGGATGCGCCGAAAGGTCTGTGGGACAAAACCCAGGCGGCCGTCCATCGCGCCCTCGATTGGGCGAATCACTCTGCTGCGGCCGTCCACGATCCCTATGTCAATGCGATCCGACTTGATCTGGCTCGGTCCCGAAATGACGTGCCATTAATTCAGCTTTATCACGATGAGCTCGTTTCCAGCGCAGAGCGCGACCGCAATGGCGCGCACTGGCTGCGCGGTGGACAACTCCCGTTCTACGGATGGGGCCGCGCAGGAGACATGGAAACGACGGCCATTGCGTTTGGAACCTTGAGGGCTGAAAGTATTGCAGCCGATCAGGCGTTGTTAAATGACGTACTGTACTTTCTCCTGGGCGGACGCGATGAATTTGGCATTTGGTATAGCGGGCAAGCGACCGTGCGCGTGCTCAAGGCTCTGTTGCCGATAGCCGAAGAGGAACTTGCCGTGCGACCGGGAGGCGCAGAGTTCACACTGAGCGTGAATGGTGCCGTACTTGACGCGGCAGGCGTACAGGAACCACAGAATAACGCTCGTCTTTTGAATGCACCGCAGACGATTGACTTAACAAGCTTGCTGAAACCCGGCCGGAATACGATTACGTTCGCAGGCAAAGGCGACGTTGCGCTAGCCAGTGCCGAGGCGACGGCTTGGTTCTACACCCCGTGGCCTTCATCTGAAACAAGCGAAGAAGCACAGACACGAACAGGAAAGGATTACGGACTGGACTTCAATTACAGCTGTGCGACAGGCGACTTGAAGGTGGGCCAACCGGTCGATTGTACAGTTGGCGCACGACGCTTTGGTTCTTCAGGGTATGGAATGCTCCTGGCCGAAGTTGGGTTGCCCCCGGGCGCCGATGTAGATCGTGCGTCCCTAGGCAAGTTGCTCGACAGCTGGACAGTCTCACGTTACGAACTTCAGCCGGACCGGATCATCTTCTATCTATGGTCGTGGCATGCTGAGGGTTCGCACTTCAACTTCAGTTTTACGCCGCGGTACGCCATACACGCCAAGGCCGCGCCGGCAACACTTCTCGATTACTACAATCCTGATCTGAGGGTCACACTCGCCCCTCAGTTCTTCCAAGTGAGATAAACTTCTAGCGAGAGCTGACCAGTCTCTCATGCAACGACGTAGACTTCGCCGCGTCGTTCACGCGCCGGATTGATACTAATCTCTACATCCTGCCCGAGGGCTGTCAGGAAACCCATCAGACGTTCGACCGAGAAAGAGCCGGCCCGGTTCCGCATCAAAACAGGGACGTGCGGCTGCTTGATCCCGAGGATCTTTCCCGCTTCAGCTTGGGTGAGGCTACGCTTCCGGATCAGGCGGTAAATCTCCAGCGTCAGTTTCGCCTTAAGTAGCTCCCGCTCGGGATGCGGCAAACCGAGATCGGCAAAAACATTGACGCTGCTCTTTTCTGCCTTGATTCGACCGTTTGTCTTTGTTCTCATATCAATTCTCCCTTTCTCGATGCTGGCGCCCGGCTTCGGCCAGCCGGCGTTTGATCACTTCGATCTCCTGTTTCGGCGTGGCAATCCTGCGCTTTGACTTCTTCTGAAACACATGGAGCACACAGACCGCCTCAAGAAAGCGAATCGTGCAGACGGCGCGCCAAGTATCGTTCCGACAGTCCGAGATGACTTCATGACGCCCCCTTTCAGGCTCGCTCAAGGTAATTTGATCGATTTGCCTGGTATCGGACCGGCCGAGCACAGTGATTTCCAGCCCGCACAGCCAGTCCTGTTGATGTTCAGTCCTTGTACGGATCGAACTCGTTCGCTCCTGCCATGGCAACTCCCACGGGAGTTAGCCTGTGCAGAATGCGCTCGGTGTCGCCGACAGACTCAAGTACCTCATCGAGACGGTTGTAGCAGTCTGGAGACTCATCGAGTCCAGCGCCGCGCAGTTCAATGCCAGCGCGGTCCACCCAAGCCCGCATCATCTCCGGCGTGACCTTGCCGGCACGCTTGACTTCTCCGGTCTTGCGGTCGACAACGCCAGTGGCCTCGCGACGGCCAAGTGCGCGACCTGCTCCGTGCACCGTGGAGTAGAGCGAATAGCGGGCATGCTCGTTCTCGACTCCTTCGAGAATGACCGACTGCTCCCCCATCGTGCCGCCAACGAATCCGCGCTGGCCCGGAAATGCAGGTGGGCATTAACCAACTCGGTTATGGCCGAAGACTAACATTTGCGATGGTTCAAAAAGGCCGGGGCCCATCAATGGGTGCAACATGCGAAAGGACCGGATCACAGCGGATCCGGCCCGATCGCCGACGAATCGTGCTGGGATTCCCCTTGCTAGTTTGGATCTTGCTTCCGCGCGATGCAGTTGATCACAGTACCAGGATCTGTGATCACGATTCGCAGATCGTTCCCGTCGTGATCGATCACGAAAAAGGCGTCGACGGTTATACCCCCGCCGCTTACCGTGTAAGTGCCGGTGCAATCAGAGTTCACATGGTAAGTGCCCGTGGACAGCCCCTCGGAAACGCTGCCGTTCAGGCTGGATATTCCGCTAATCTTGAGGTTGCCTCTTCCGTCGAAAGTGTCCAGATTGACACCGGCGAAGGGCCCGACTCCGACAATCGTTCCGGTGTCCTGGTCAGAGTAGGCGCCCCTGAGGGTAGCGTTCGAGCAGCCCATGCCGGAAGCTCTTGCTGCCGGTGCTGCGGTGAAAGCGACTGCGAAAATCGCGAAGACAGAAATAGCCTTTGCTGTTTTGCTGAGTTCCATGGTTTCTCCTTTTGGGTTGATCGATTTTGCCGTCGAAGAAGGAGATCATCCGACCTCCGATTCTTCTTCCTTCGTTCTACGGACCCGTTTGAGCATCGAGTTCAGGCAAATCAGGGAAGCACCATCGGCCGCCGTTGTGTGGTGCAGATCCGGCGATTGCAACCATGCCTGCACCTCCGCCGGCGGCAGATTCGAAACCACACCCATGTCGTTCAGCGGGATCATTTCCACTTCCGACCGGCACTGTGGACACCAGACACGTACCGGCGTCCGCCCGCGCAGAACCAGAAGCGAATCAGTTTCGATCGTTATCCTCGTGAACTTTGCCATCTCTCCCGCGTTTGCGTCTCCCGAGAGCTGCTTAAGGGGAGAACACGATGGCAGCTTGCCGGAATAGAGCGGGAAAGTCTTTAGCAGTGCGATGATTATTTCTGATGATTTCTCGGGTTCCGGCCAAGCCTCGGAAAGGAAGGCGGTTACGCTGGATTCGAGGATTCAGTCGCGTGCCTGAATCACACGCAAATCATGCTAAAAAATCCAGAAGATTTGTTGCTCAGTTATTAGAATTCGGGATTGCGATTGGCGGATGCATGTCGATCAAACCGCGTGCTGTTGCCGATGCCGGGTGCTGCACGTTCGTTTGATATGTTGCACCCGGCACTTGCGATGTCTCATTCGGGTTTCGCCAGGAACGTGTGCAACACTGTGCAGTCCGGCAACACGCAACCCTGGCCGACAATCTCCCCTGAATCATTAATTGAGTACGCGCCCAGCAAATACAAGGGGGAGTCGGCCGGTATCAGGGTATTCAGATCTTTGATTTTTCTGTCGAACCACACAACGGCATGCGGTCCGGCCTGGTCGAAAGCGAAGCCAACAATTTCGCCAAAATCGTTGATGGTGCGGCAGCAACCGGCGACGGTTGCAAACGCGCCGGGAAACGGCTCGAGAGCCTGCATGCCGGTAGCCTTGCTCCAGAAGAACGAGTGAACCGTGCCGTCAGTAAACTGCGAGGTTCCGACCACCTGTCCAAGGTTATTGATGCTGGATGCGTTGTTCGACGCCATGTTCTGGGAATCGCCCAGCGAGCCCAGGTAGACAGGCGTGCCATCTCGCTCCCACAAGACCGGATGAAGTCCGTTCACATTGAGCGGCGGCAAGCCCTGTGTCGCGCAGGTCCCGGACGATCCAACGACCTGACCGAGGTCATTGATTCCCATGGCATAGGCGACGGTGTCCCCGGCGCTTTTCAGAGGGGGTAATTCGACAACCTGGCCATTGGGCTCCCACTTGACGGCCTCAAACTGGAAGATCTGAAACGGCGTAGCGGTTGCACAGGTGGAGTCACGAACGCCGTTCTCAGAGAAGCCGACGAGCTCACCGAGATCATTTATGCCGAATGCGTTGGCGTTGCGCCCGCCGGGCAGGTTGGCAAGCGGGATCAGCTTGCCTGCGACGGAGACCACTCCACGGCATTCGAGATGGGTACCGTAGGCACAAAAGTCTTCGCCATCGGGATCCGGCTTGGAGATTTCTGATCCGATGGCTGTCTCGCCTAACAGGTTCGGACCATCGGCCGCGCTATTGCACTGAGGACAGGCGGCGCCCTCGAGAGTGCCGAGATCAGTGAGCTTGCCGTGACCATACCAGGCGAAAGCGTGCTGGGGGCCTCCAGAGATCAGGTTGGACGAACCAGCGACCCAACCAAAGTAGTTCATGTCGTAGGCGCTGGAGACGGTGCCGCTGCCCAGCGCGCCAAGGTCGGTGACCGTGTAGTGCGGGAAGTGTATTGCCTGCGTTTTCTGCCCATTCATCGCGAGGGGCATCGCGAGGAGAGTGGACAGGGCCAACGCGCGATTATTGAAGAACGATCCGAATTTCATGTTCCCTCCTTTGTTGGGTGACCGCGGATGGCGCAGTCAAGTGGTTTGTGTTTTCTGAACCCTGGCAACCTATCGGAGCGGCGAGAGGTTCTTCCACGCAGCATCGGCAAAGAATCGGTTTCGATCGTTATCCTCGCGAGCTTTGCCATCGCTCTCGCGGTTTGCGTCTCCCGAGGGCCACTCGACGGGAAAACACGATGGCAGCCTGCCGGAATGGTGGGGAAAAGTCTTTAGCAGAACGCTGATTATTTCTGATGATTTCTCGGATTCCGTCCAAGCACCAGAAAGGAAGGAGGTTACGCTGGTTTCGAGGAGTCCTTCGCGTGCCTGAACCAGACGCAAATCATGCTAAAATCCGTAGCTATCGCAAGAGCGGAGTTTTTTCTCCCCACCCCAAGTTAAGTCGACCATTGAAACGAGATGACCTTACGGAGCGCCTTGCGCGCTCCCGGTCTCCATCCTTCTGAAAGTGATACAGGCGTGCCCCCATGGCTGTGAGCGCAGAGTCGAAGACGAGGCAGGTATACGAGTTCGGTTGTTACCGCCTCGACCCGGAAAAGGAACTGCTGCTGCGCGATGACGAAACCATTCCCATTACGCCCAAGGCTTTTCAAATCCTGCTGGTGCTGATTCGCAACAAAAAGCAGGTCGTCACGAAAGACGATTTGATGAAGACCGTGTGGCCGGATACGTTTGTGGAAGAGGCCAATCTCAGCCGCAACATTTTTCTTTTGCGGAAGGCGCTCGGCGAGAGCCCCCAGGATCACCAATACATCGTCACTGTTCCCGGGCGAGGTTATAGGTTCGCGGAAGATGTGGAGCTGGTTCCGGACCGTGAAATGAACCTCGTCGCCGTGAGCCGTTCCAAGGTCGAGGTGCAGGTAAAGGAGACGAGGCCCTGGCGATGGATCGCCGCCTCTGCGATCCTGCTGGCCGTCATGGCGTCCGTGGCGTGGAGGTTGTTCATCCATCACACGCCGGTTCTCACTGCGAAAGACACTGTGGTTCTCGCCGACTTCGCGAATTCTACGGGCGACCCCGTATTCGATGGCACACTCAGGCAGGGCCTGGCTGTTCAGCTTGAGCAGTCTCCGTTTCTCAGTCTCATCTCGGATTCGCGCATCCAGCAGACGCTTCGGCTCATGGATATGTCGCCGGATACTCGCCTTACGCCCAATCTCGCCCGCGAAATCGGTGAGCGAACCGGGAGCGCCGCTTTCCTCTACGGCTCGATTGCGCAGATTGGCACGCGATACCTTCTCACCCTCAATGCCGCGCGATGTTCCAATGGCGAATTGCTGACAAGCAGTGAGGCGCAGGCTAGCGATAAGAATCATGTTCTGGACGCAGTGGGACAACTGGTGTCCGAGATTCGAAACAAACTGGGCGAGTCGCTGAGTACCGCGCAGAAATTCGACACACCTCTGGAGCAGGCGACAACGCCGTCACTCGAAGCGCTGCAAGCCTACACCTTGGGACGCAGGGCCATGTCGGGAAGAGGCGACTGGTCAGCCGCAGTACCGTTCTTCCAGCGCGCGGTCAGTCTCGATCCGAATTTCGCCATTGCGTATGCCAGGCTCGGGATGAGCTATAGAAATCTTGGTGAGGCTGGGCTGGGAGCACAAAACGCACAGAAAGCCTATCAACTTCGTGAAAGGGCGAGCGAGTACGAGAGGTTCTACATTGACTCCCACTATTATCTGATTGGCGTGGCAGATCTTGAAAAAGCGAGGCGGGTCCTTGAATTGTGGGCCCAAACTTATCCGCGAGACTTCACGCCACGGGCAGATCTATTTGACGTTTACGTCATTCGGGGCCAATGCGAGAAGGCCCTGGCAGAAGCCCGCGAAGGCGTAAACCTTGAAGCAAATGGCGTGATGTATGGAGAGGTAGTTTTTGCCGATATCTGTTTGAACCGCTTTCAGGACGCCAGGTCCACGATCCAAGAGGCGCAAACGAAAGAACTCGATTCCCCTACCTTGCATTTCCATTTGTATCGGCTCTCCTTTTTGCAGAATGATGAGGCAGGAATGGCGCAGCAGGTAGAATGGGCTGCCGGCAAGCCGGGTACCGAAGACGTCATGCTGGAGTATGACGCTGAATCGAAGGCGTCGTTTGGACAAGTTCGCCAGTCTCGGGAACTCTCCCGTCGTGCCATCGCATCGGCGGAGCAAGCAGAGAAGACGGAAATCGCGGCTCGGTACCAAGCCGAGGCGGGTTTTCGAGAAGCGCTCTTTGAGAACTTGCCGGAAGCTCGGCTGCTGGCGGCGAAGGCGCTCACTCTTTCGAAAGGCCGCGAGGTCGAATACGAGGCGGCTCAGGTATTGGCAATGGCCGGCGATGTGGCAAAAACGCGGAGGCTGGTAGAGGACCTCGTCCAGCAGTTCCCTGAGGACACGGTGGTCCTCTTGATTTACCTGCCGGCACTACGTGCTCAACTGGCGCTCACGGCCAAGCGTCCCGCCGAGGCCCTCGACGCCCTTCAGACTGGCGCGCCTTTCGTGCTCAGTACAACAGCTGCTGGTCGGCCTATGTCGCTGTATTCGGTGTACGTGCGCGGCCAGATATTTCTCACCGAGCGCAAGGGCCCAGAGGCCGCAGCAGAGTTTCAGACAATCATTGACCATCGTGGTATCGTGGAGAATTCCCCAATCGGGGCGCTTGCCTACTTGCAGTTGGGAAGGGCGTACACGCTCTCGGGTGACAAAGGCAAGGCCAGGGCTGCTTATCAGACGTTCCTGAATCTGTGGAAGGACGCCGACCCCGACATCACTGCCCTGAAGCAGGCGAAACAGGAATTCAGCGAGCTGAAGTGAGCGGCGCAAGAGATTGATTAAGGCATTGAGCCTGTGTGTCAGTTTACAGGCGAGGGATTGAATTCACATGCGATCTCAAGTCCCATCAAGATCTGCAATTGAAACTTCCATGCGCGGATTGTTCCTTGCGGCCCGCAGTGGATTCTGAATGCCATCTGCTCAAATTGTTCCTGCGTCGGACGGATCATCGCGTCTTAAGCGCCATTGCGGCTGGCGCGCGCTTTTCGCGCATCGGGTTTACCTTTGCATTTCGGGTATCTTGAGCATGTAACAAAAGATCCCCATTTTCCATGACGGACGACGCAGGCAGCTCCGCACTCGGGACACAGCTGATCGTTCTTCTCCGGCTGTTTCCCTGCCTCGGATACACCTGTCGCGGTGCCTTCGACAGATTGGATCCATCCATCTTGTTTCTCGCAAACAAAGTAACGCCTCCCGTCTTTCCTGCTCTTTACGTAAAACGTCCGCCCCTCGCACGCCCCGCATTTCGGATTTGCTTGTGTTGGTCCGTCGTCCTCTTCGCTGTTGCCCGTTGCGCCCGGCCGAATGGCTGTCTGGCGTATGACCTCCTTGGCGAACTCCAGCGAATAAACGCGGACCATAATCTCGTCAGTTCGCGAGCTATAGGAGAGTGGATTGAGCGAGCCGATCCAGGCGATTTCACTATCCACAACGACGGCCTTCTCATGGGTATCCCGGCGGCAATCCACTAGCACTCCAATCCCCTCGAGGTAATCGAGCGCAACCTTTCCCGATTCCAGAGGCATCGATCCGTTGCTGTGGGGAGGCCTTGTGATACAGCGAATTGACACGCCATCCATGATCCTTCTTCTAAAGAGATCTCCGTACTTCGAAACCCGTTCAGGCGTTATGAATCCGGAGAAGATCACGACGGACTTCTTAGCGTGCGAGACGTCTTGGATAAACAGCGCCTCAAACTCGGGCTGCTTTAGTAGGCTGCTCTTGAAGTTTCCGGATCGAGAGATGGTGTTCCCTCCAAGCCTTCAAGGTCGATTGGTCTGAGCTTGAGCAACTCGCGGGCGGCCACTTTGGACCATGGCAACAGCAAGTGTGAATGGGAACCTTTATCTGTACAACAGCGACGAGAGTCATCCTCCTAGTGTTCACCATGGGAAGAAGATCAGTGGGCTTGATAACGTTCGCGAGATTTCTGGATCTGCGTCGCTCGGGGAAACGGTTGTGCTGAAATAATGCCAGCTCTACCGCGGTGCGAGAGATGATCTGGATCTGTTTTCAGAAAACTCGTTAGCGGCGGAGTTCTCGATTCGATTGCGGCGCAATCATCACCTGGGACAGCTGGCCCCTTCGAAACGGAATACTCAGCTTTGGTTGGCAGGAGTGGGTCCGAGTTACTGGTGTCGAATGCGAACAGTAACGGTCTGCCCCAGCGCCTAACGCGGCTATTTCGGACGCGTTTTTCACACTTAAGTAAGCATGCAGTCGCTGTCGTCTGCCTTTTTTGAGGTTGACCGCGCGGAGCGACTGTTATATTGAAGGAACTGGTTTAGGTTGATCAAGTTCACAAGCAAAATAGTTCATTAAAACTGGATGAAAGCACTTCCTTTCATAGCAGGAAGCGAATTCGTTCAGAAGAGAATGTACTTGCTCCGCGTTTCGGGCATTTGGCCGTCTCGGCTTTTTATTCAGGCCTGAGAAATGTGATTGTGGAAAAAGACTCACCCAAGTGAGGATAGCGAAGCTTTGCAAAAAATCGGACAGCGATTGGATGTAAATACGCAGTACCCGAGTGTGAATCGTCTGCATGACGGGCCGCAGCCGCAAAGCTGGTTTGCTCTTTACACGACCGCGCGTCATGAGAAGCGGGTCGCGCAGCACTTGAGCCAACGAGAAGTTGAGTGTTACCTTCCGCTGTACCAGTCGGATCGCAAATGGAGCGATGGCTCGCGCGTTACTCTGGACCTGCCCCTGTTTCCGGGCTATCTCTTTATTCATATAAGGCGCAATGAACGCAGCCATGTGTTGTCGGTTCCCGGGGCCCTGACCGTCGTAGGTGGGACTGGCGGCGAGCCGGCTCCTTTGCCGGACGCCACAATCGAAGGGCTACGAAAAGGACTGCAACTGGTTCGCGCTCGACCGCACGCCCTGCTGACAGCGGGACAACGAGTGCGCATCCGAACGGGAGCGTTGGCCGGCTTTGAGGGCATTGTGGTGAGGAGCAAGAACAGCTGCCGCGTTGTTCTGACTTTAGAGCACATCATGCAGAGCTACGCGGTGGAAGTGGGCTTCGACGACCTGGAACCAGTGATGCCACGAGTATTTCCCGACTTTGGTCTTGTCGAATCCGAATTCCGCGAAACCGGACTGCAATAGCGACCCATAGTGAGTCGCGTCTCGGAATTGGTCGCACGAGTGGCGCCGAACCAAGTTGGCCCACATTTGCGAAATTCTAACTAGAAATTTGAAGTCGTACGTCGGCGATGCTGACGCTGCGGGACAAAGGACAGCTGTCCAGAAAGAGAAATTGGTGCAGCGTGGTGCCCAGAACTGAACCTGCAACTGCGAAACAGCCGGGATTGTTCACCGGTAAAGTGTCGAAAAGCCGAATGACGAGGGTTGCAAATTCCGGCAAAGGTGACGCCGAAGCGCGTATTCTGGCCAGCGCTGCCGGGATGTTTGCGACCTATGGCTACAACGGCGTCAGCACGCGCGACATTGCATCCAGCGCCGGAGTGAACGAAGTAACGATCTACCGTCACTATCCGCGTAAGCGTGATCTCTATGTGGCCGTGCTGGATTCTGAATTGAAGCAAGTAAAACTGCGCGGCGACCTGCTGGCTGCAGTTGCCGAGGCCAAGGATGGGCGGACCGCGGTGACGCGCACATTCGAACTGATCGCAGCGACCATGACGCAGCGTCCCGACCTGCTACGGTTGATGCAATACAGCGCTCTCGAGTTGGGAGACGAAATTGATCCACTCTTACGCAGGCACCTGGGACAACTGGTGGAAGTGATCGCGCGGTACCTTGAACCCTGGGTTAACCGCGGCCAGTTACGTTGTTCCAGTGCGAAGGCATTGGCTCTTTCGCTGATTGCAATAATCCTAAATCACCGTTCGCTACACCGACTGTTCGCCGGCGATGATTCGGGTCCCGAGACAGTGTTTAAGGCTTACGCGGAATTCTCCGCATTGGATTAGAAAGCTCCAAACGGGCCCGAGACGCTTCTGAACGCCTGAGCGAGGGCTCAATGGAGAGCAGTTTCAACGGCAGCAAATCGAGCATTCCTACGAGTTCGTCTGCTGGAAATCCATCAGCTCATCAACTCTCCATGCGTATTCTGCACATGATTAATACCCTCGATCCGGAGACCGGAGGACCGCCGGAGGCTGTTCGCCAATTGATCAAGGGCTATGAATCGATTGGCGCAGAAATTGAGGTCGTTTGTCTGGACCCCCCGCACGCTGCATATATCCGCGACGTTCATTGTCCGGTGCATGCACTCGATCAGTCATTTGGAGGTCGATATTCGTACTCTCCGCGACTGTGGCGCTGGCTGAAGGCGAACATCGAGCGTTTTGACGGGATCGTGATGAATGGGATCTGGTCGTTTCCCGGAGTGGCGCTCCGATTATCCGCAAAACGTGCAGGAAAGAGCTATGGAGTCTTCACTCACGGGGCACTCGACCCGTGGTTCAATCGCAAATATCCCTTCAAACATCTGAAGAAACTGCTCTATTGGCCGATTCAGTATTCTGTTTTACGGGATGCTGTGGCAGTGTTCTTTACTACGTCGACGGAGAGGGATCTCGCCAAAGCCAGCTTCACCCCCAGCGACTGGAACAGCGTTGTTGTTCCCTACGGGATCATGGAGCCGGTGAAGTCATCGCAAGCCGAGGCGGAGTGCCTTGAGCTATTTTACAAGTCGCTGCCGCGGCTTCGCAGGCGCCGCTATCTGCTGTTTCTTGGGCGCATCCATGAGAAGAAAGGATGCGACCTGTTGATTGAGGCATTTGCAGGTTTGACAGGCTTGGCGCCAGACATGGACCTTGTGATGGCCGGACCAGGCCAGACAGGAATGCAGGCGAAGCTGAAGCGCAGGGCGGAGCAGCTCGGTGTCGCCGATAGGGTCCATTGGCCTGGCCTCATCACCGGCGATGTGAAATGGGGGGCGCTCAAAGGATGTGATGCATTCATCCTGCCTTCACACCAGGAGAACTTTGGAATTTCAGTTGTAGAGGCTCTTTGCGCGGGACGCTCGGTGCTGATCAGCAATCAGGTGAATATCTGGCCTGATATCCGAGAGGACAGCGCTGGCCTGGTGGACGACGACACCCTGGAAGGGACGAGCCGGATGCTTCGTCGCTGGTTTACGATGCACTCGGAAGAGCGCAACAGGATGGCCGATCGCGCCCGGGCCTGTTTCGTCGCGCGGTATTCGATGAGAAGGGCGGCACAGGCAATCAATAACGTGTTCAGTTCCATTGCAGCAAAGGACGCGAACGTTGACGAGTCGTATGCCGGTTCTGCAACGGGCGGCCGGGGCATCGACCAAGCATCTGTGGTCGACCCGGCGGTGCAATAACCAGTCATGTTCATCAATATTGGTGAATGCTCGACTTTCATTTTGCGGCAGGCAGCCGCCGCCGCGTGTTGAGGATTACGACGAGATGCGCCAATCAGCTCTGCAAGCGCGAACGCAGAAATTACGATAGGAGTCTCAATGTCACTTGAACCAAAAGCCGAGGCGCAGTTGAGCCAGCCTTTTGAACCTCCCGGAAGGACCGTTGGCATGGGCGAACGGCGCTCCCTGATGGATGTTTGGCGCGTGCTGATGAAGCAGCGCTTCACGATCCTGACGGTGACTATATTCTCGGTTGCCGCATCCGCTTGGTACGCGTTTCGCACGCCTCCTGTGTACGAGACCGTCTCGCGCATTGAAATCGAGCCGAATGAATTCGCAGGAAGCGACCTGGCAGCACTGTTTGCGGCGGAAGACGAGGGAACGAACGCTTTGCAGACGCAGATGCGGGTTTTGCAAAGCGACTCGGTGTTATATCAAACCGCCGAGGATCTGAATCTCATTCGAATGGTGCGAGTCGGTAAACGGGGACAATCTGATTCGCCGACCGAAATTACACCCCAGGAACGCCGCGCGATGGTTGGCCTGATCCGAGGAGGTTTAACGGTATCGATTGTTCCCGACACAAGAATCGTGGAAATTCACTACCGCAGTACGGATCCGAAACTTGCGACCGACATTGTGAATCAGCTGGTGGAGACGTATTCCGACGCAGACCTGCAAACAAAATTTGAGAGAACCCAGCATGTCTCGTCGTGGTTGCAGAAGAGGCTGGAAGATCTGAGGAAACAAGCTTCGGATACACAACAGCAGCTTGCAGATTACGAGAAGGCTCACAACATCGTCGGCGCGGATGAAAACTCCAATCTCACCATACAGACCCTGGAAGATATCAGTCATTCACTGAATGATGCTGAAGCCGACCGGATCATCCGAGAAGCGCGTATGCGCGAATTCAATTCCCTCAATCCGGACATGGTGGCTCTGCTGGGCGATAATCCTGCCGTCACAACGCTCCAAAGTCAGCTCACCACATTGCAGGCGCAGCGCGCGCAGCTGGCCGCGCGATTAGGTCCGAAGCATCCGCAGATGCAGCAACTCGACACTCAAATCAGCAAGACCCAGGCGCAGATCAATAACGAAATCGTGCTGGCGAGGCACCAAGTGCAGCAGGAGTATCAGAACGCTGTGGCATCGGAGGCCGCATTGCGCCAACGGCTCTCGCAACAGGAAGATGCAGCGTACCGCCTGAACGAAAATGTGGCGCAGTACGCGATCTTGCGTCATCAGGCAGAACTGACCCGCAACTTGTACGACACCTTGCAGATGAGGCTCGAAGAAGCAAGCGTTTCAGCGGGTCTGTCCGCGGCCAACATCACGGTGGTAGATCGAGCTCAGGTTCCTTATATTCCCATAGCGCCACGCAAGAAGATGAGCCTGGTCGTCGGGCTCTTAGGTGGCTTCCTGGTCGGATGCGTGCTGGCGTTTGTGATTGAGTCGATTGATGACAGGCTGCAAACTTCGGAAGAAGTCGAGAATGCATCCATGTTGCCTTCGCTGGCAGCAGTGCCGCACATGTCGTATGATCCGACGAAGCAGAGAAGCGGAGTAACTGAAGAATCGGCGACCGGTGCGCGTCACGCTCCTCAGCAACTCATTACCCTGTGGGATCCGAAATCGAATAGCGCGGAAGCGTACCGAGGGATGCGAAGCGCCTTACTGCTCTCGTCGATCGATAATCCTCCGCGTGTGATCGTTGTAACGAGCGCCTTCCCTGCAGAAGGAAAGACCACTACCGCCGTGAATCTCGCCATCGTACTCGCTCAGCGCAATGAGCGCGTGCTGCTAGTAGACGCCGATCTTCGGCGGGGCAGCCTGCATCGGGTATTCGGGTTGGGCGACCAGACTTATGGATTGTCGAACGCATTGTCGCAGCCGGGGACGCGCAAAGAACTGCCTGCACCGTTTCCGGAACTGCCAACCTTGCATGTTCTGGCGACCGGGCCGCGTCCGCCCAACCCTGCTGAAATGCTGTCGTCGAAACGCATGGAAGAGCAGATGCGTCACTGGACCGAGCAGTTTGACAGAGTTGTCGTGGACAGCGCACCGCTTCTGGCTGTTTCAGACACGCAGGCAATGGCAGCGCGCGCCGATGCCGTAGTGTTGGTTGCCCGCGCGGGAGTAACACGCAAGCGCGCGCTGATTCGAGCGCGCGACCTTCTGTGGCGGATCAACGCCCCGGTGGCCGGAGTCGTAGTCAATGATGTCGACCTGCGTCTTGAGAATTTCTACACATATCGCTATGGCATGTACACCCGCGATTATTGGTATGCATATCGCCAAAGCGTTTCCTCCTCGAACCGCGCCTACGGCTACGAGGAAGATGAAAAGGGAGAGTAGTATGGCGAGAACAATTGCTTGGGCATCGGCTCTGTCGGCTCTATTGCTCGTGCATACGATCGCTGCGGTTGCCCAGCAACCAGAAAGTCCTTCTCCGTCTCAAAGTCCTTCGCCGATGCCGACGCAGCAACTCAAGATAGGCGCTGGCGATCTAGTCGAAGTGACTATGTTTCAGGATGCCGATCTATCCGGTCGCTATCGAGTGGATGAAAATGGCGATATCGTCGTTCCACTGCTTGGAACAGTGCATTTGGCAGGGTTGACCGCAGAAGAAGCGGCCAAGCTGCTCGATAAGAAATATGTCGAAGCACAGATTCTTCAGCCAGGGGAAGCTCGCGCTTCGGTATTCATTACCGAATACGCAACGCAAGGGATCGTTGTGAATGGAGAGGTGAAGATCCCAGGTGTCTACCCCGCATTAGGTGTTCGAACACTTAACGATGTGATTACTGCAGCGGGGGGCGTTACACAGGCCGCGGCATCAAAGGTTGTGATCACGCACAGAAACGACCCCAGCGATCAAATTACGGTTGAATACAATCCTGAGGCCTTGCACCCAATCGTGCCGGAGGTTCAGATCCATCCCGGCGATACGATCATGGTGCCTAGAGCTGGGATTGTGTATGTGATGGGCAATGTGATCCGCTCTGGAGGCTACGTGCTGGATGGCCGTCGAACTCTAACGGTAGAAGAGGTAATGGCGTTGGCGGGAGGAACTGGGCGCGCTGCAGCATTGAAACGAGTGCAGCTGATACGGACGCTCGAGGGCGGTAGAAAGGAAGCGATTACGATCCCGCTGAACTTGATTTACAAAGGCCAAGCGCCGGACGTAGCTCTTACCGATGGGGACGTTGTGTTTGTGCCCACCGGTACCGGGAAGTTGGCACTTGAGCAGGCTCTGACTTCGACGCTTCAAATCGGAACTCAGATTGCAGTCTATCGAACAGGCACCTACTAGATCGCGTAGGAGCATTGATGGCTGTCGACAGCCGATAACTTCCGGAGATCGTTACCGGGACAGTTCAAGATCTTTCAATCCTGACGGGGCGAACACTGCTCCAGTTTAATTTCGTTAACTTTATGAACTCTGCAATCCCTTCGGCCAACTGATTGCGAAACATGCTATGAGCCAAAGAGCACTCATTTGTGGCATCTCCGGCCAAGACGGCAGCTACCTTGCGAAGTTGCTGTTGGAGCAGGGCTACGAAGTGTGGGGCAGCTCGCGCGACGCAGAGCAAAACACTTTCAAGAATGCGAGGATCCTGGGAATCTACGACTCGCTTCACCTGGTTTCACTGAATCTGCGTGATTTGAGCAACGCAATTGGCCTATTGCAACGGATCCGTCCTGAAAAGGTCTTCAGTCTGGCAGGCCAGAGTTCAGTTGGGCTCTCGTTTGAGCAACCTGTAGAGACCATTGAGAGCATCGCGCTTGGCACGCTCACGATGCTTGAAGCAATTCGTCTTACCGATCCGAGTGTTCGTCTTTACAATGCCGGCTCAACCGAGTGCTTTGGGGATACCGGAAGCGCAGTGGCGAACGAGGGCTCGCGGTTCAATCCCCGTAGTCCCTATGCAGTCGCCAAGGCTTCGGCCTATTGGACAGTCGCCAATTTCAGGGAAGCCTATGGCATGTTTGCTTGCACAGGAATATTGTCAAACCATGATTCACCGCTACGCCCATTGCGATTCGTAACGAGGAAGATCATTCGCGCCGCAGCATTGCTGGCGACAGGTCAGGATGTCAAACTTTCACTTGGAAATCTCGACATAGAGAGAGATTGGGGTTGGGCTCCGGAATATGTTGAAGCCATTGCGGCGATGCTGGATCAGCCCACGCCTGAAGATTGCATTGTTGCAACAGGGGAAAGTCACACGCTAGTTGAATTCCTCAGCACGGCATTCAGCCTTGCCGGAAAGGACTGGCGCGACCACGTGACGCAAGATGAACAACTGGTCCGGCCGGCGGATATCGTTCGCAACAAAGTTGACCCATCCAAAGCCGCTGCTTGTCTGGGATGGAAGGCCAAGAGCCGTATGAGCGATGTAGTGAGAATGATGCTCGATGCAGAGATAAGCAATCATTGCGACGGATTATCCGTATAGCGGCAGATGGGGCGATTGGGATAGCGAACGCGAAGATGACGGCAGCAAATCGGAAGCTGATTCAGATTCTCCCTCGCCTGACGCCAACGCGGTGCGGGGTTAGCGACCAGGCAGTTTTGCTGGCCACAGAACTGGCTGATGCTTTCGAAATCAAAACACAGTTTGTGGTTCTGAACTCGAAAGAGCGATGCGAGTTGCCATTTCAGGTAATTCATTCTGCGCCAAGCCGATTACTGGATGAATGCATTTCTTTGACCGGTGGAGAGGAAGGGTATGTACTTGCTCATGTCAGCGGATATGCGTATTCCGCGGATGGCGCGCCGGAGGCTCTGGCCCGATCAATTCAGCAATTGAAGAGCAGCGGCCGGTTTCGCATTGCAGCCTATTTCCATGAACTGTTCGCCAAGGGAACTCCGTGGACCTCAGCATTCTGGCATTCTAAGCGGCAGAAGGATGCAGTTCGACGCATCGCACAAGTTTGCGATTTGCTCGCCACAAACGTTGGACTCTCAGTGAATTGGCTGGAACGGCAGCGGATCGAAGCGAATGCCCGGCCGGTTCGCCTTTTGCCAGTATTCTCTGCAGCCGGTGAAGCTAAGGAACCGATCCAAACAAGCAAGAGAGAGCCGACGATGGTGGCTTTCGGTCTACCTGCTACGCGGAAACGGGCCTACAAAGAGCTGGCGAACAGCGCCAATATGTTGAGCGAACTTGGCGTTCGGAAAATTTTGGATATCGGACCCGACGCCGGGGCTGACGCAGAGGTAGATGGAATTCCGGTGACGCGATACGGCGTGTTGCCAGTGACAGAACTTACGGCGATACTCTCGAGCGCGAGATTCGGCTTCCTATCCTATCCTCCCAACTGTCTGGCGAAGTCGAGCGTGTTTGCAGCTTATTGCGCGCACGGAGTAATACCTGTAGTTGGTACTCCGTTTCACGGCGAATTGGACGGGTTAAGGGACGGAGCACAATTACTGACGCCACGAACCTCGAGAGCGATGCAATGGCCGGATCTAGATCGTTGTTCGTTAAGCGCGTGGAACTGGCACAAAGGGCACAGGGTCAGGGTGCATGCCGAGACGTATGCCCGATGGATGGAAGGATTCGCCACGAACCCTGGATGAAATGACCTTTGACGACGATTGTCTGGGTTTACTTCAAAGTACCTCCCCCCTTTCCCCCTATATGATTTCGCTAAATATTCCAGATTCAATGGTTTGGGGACACTGTAGGCTCGTATGTCATTGATTTTAAGGAATCGCGTTTTCAAGAGTTTTTCGATGTTCTGCCTCATTTCTGGTGCATTCGACTATGCCGCTCCCACATTGGAGTATGCGGTACCGGATCACGGATGACCTCCAAAAGGGCGGAGCCCGGCACCAGAAGTTCAAGAACGGTGTTCAGACGCCGGCCGGTTCTCGAAAAGAGCGCGGCAGTTTGAAAGTTACCCCAAATAGAAGGATAGAGTTTTCCGGGAATTAATCTGCACAGATCCGCATGACTCTATTTGCATCGATTGCAGATACATACGCGGAACGGTGAGCCTGGAACAGCTTGACATTCGCAGCAAGCAGAGCCGGGGGAAGCACGGAGCCTCGCTGAGGGCGACGCAACGATGAGTGCGAATCGGAAACGGCACGTGCGGGAGCAAAGTGGAAGAAGATGATGAAACCGTCAGTCCTACTCTCTCACCCGACAGGCAATCAAAACGTTCGCAACGCGTTGAAAAGCCTGGAAGAGAACGGAATGCTCGCCGAGTTCTGGACGACCATTTGTTGGGATGAAGGATCGCGATGGAACAAGTTTCTTCCTTCTGGATTGCGCGCTCAACTGGCGCGACGTTCGTTTCCGGAGGCAACAAAGGAGCAAATCAGGCGCACGCCATGGAGAGAAATGGTACGGCTCGGCGCCCGGTCCTCTTCATTGAGGAAGCTGCTCAGTACAGGGGAACAGACCTTTTCGATTATTGGCGTGTACCGCAGCTTCGACAGGAAAGTGGCGTCCCGTTTAGATAGTTTGCGTCCTGAAGCCGTGTATGCCTATGAAGGAGGAGCGCTGCAGACCTTCCGAAAGGCCAAGGAACTGGGCATACGGGCCCTGCATGAGCAGCCAAGCAGCTACTGGTACTGGGAGCGCAGGTTCTTTGATGAGGAAGCGGAAATCAATCCAGAGTTTGCCGACCTCCTTCCCAGCCTGATGGATTCCCAAGCCCATCTGGATTGGAAGGATGAGGAGCTACGATTGGCAGATGTTGTGTTTGTGCCGAGCGAGCATGTTCGCCAGACCTTATCGGGAGAGGTTGCGGACGAAAAGATCAAAGTAATCAACTATGGCGCGCCGCCAGTACGATCGCGCAAGCCGGCGGCAAGCAGCAAGGACACACCGCTGAAAGTGCTGTTTGTAGGCGCACTGGTTCAGAGGAAGGGTATCAGCTACCTCTTGGAAGGTGTCGATCGGTTAGGCTCGCGGGTGGAATTGACTCTTGTGGGACGGCGACTCAGAGATAACGTTCGAGTGGATGAGGCTTGCAGAAAGTGGCGCTGGTTCGAAAGCTTGCCCCACTCTGAGGTATTGGATCTGATGCAACAATCGGATGTTCTCGTCCTGCCGTCGCTTGCAGAAGGTTGTGCCCTGGTCGTTTTAGAAGCCTTGGCGTGCGGGCTGCCTGTGGTTGTGACGCCGAATACGGGATCGCTCGAGTTTGTGCGAGACAAGTGCGAGGGTTTTGTTGTGCCGATACGCCGCGCAGATGCGATTGCAGAACGCCTGGAAACACTCTGTCATGACCGGGAGCTGCTCAATCAAATGTCGCGGAATGCGCAAGAGGCCGCATTGGAGAATTCATGGGAGAAGTATCGAAACAAGTGGGCGGAGGCCGTGAAGGCTGCAGCATGCAACTAAGACAGAGGCTTATCTCGATTCAAGACAATAGAATGCCGTACCTGAAGAAGCTGTTCTGGGCGTATCTATTGTTGCTCATTTTTGAAGGCGCATTACGTAAATGGGTGGCCCCTCAACTTTCCGCCCCGCTGCTGGTGATCCGCGACCCGATAGGGATGCTCATTATTGCTGAGGCGATTTCAAAGAACAAGTGGCCTGAGCGGTGGTCGATCGTGACGGGATTCCTTACGGTCGGCCTGATATGTTTATGCGTCATCCAGATGGTGGTGGGGGGCAATTCCTGGGCAGCAGCTGCATTTGGTCTTCGTTCTTACCTGCTTCCATTTCCCGTGGCGTTCATCATGGGAGAGAACCTTGACGCCGAAGACCTGCGGAAGATGGGCGTATGCATGATGTGGATCCTGCTGCCGATGACGGTGCTGGAGGTGGCGCAGTACCTGGCGCCGGCGACGTCACTCTTGAATGCAGGCGCCTATAAAGGAGCCACCCAGATTCGATATGTTGGCGGGCACGCAAGGGCGTCGGGCACGTTCAGTTATGTGGCCGGGCCAGCCATGTTCAACACGTTGGTTGCGGCGTTTGTCCTGTACGGTTTCGCCAAAGAGGGATTTGCTAAGAAGTGGCTGCTCGCGGCGGCGGCATTTTCGATAGTGCTCTCTGTTCCAGTGATCGGATCTCGCGGATTGCTCTACACATTAATTGAAATGCTAGCGTGCATCGCGATTGCTGCGATGTCTGGAGTCCGTCAATTTGGTCAGGTTCTCAAGGTTGCCGTCCCAGCTTTGATTGTTTCTTCCCTGGTAACTCTCTTGCCTGTGTTCTCAGAGGCATCTATGAGTATGAGGGAGCGCATCGCACAGGGGCGTGGATCTGAGGGGAGCACGGCGCACTCAATCGTGTCGAGGACAGTCGAGCCGATCTATGAGAGGCTCGCGGGAACCGATCTGCTTAGCAACCCCATCGGTATCGGGTTAGGGCGCGGCGCGGCGGCAATTTCAGCGCTGCAGGGCGACTCGCGCCTGTTTCTGGCAGGGGAGAGTGAGTTCGACCGAGCGATCAACGAAATGGGACCGTTGACTGGAATCATTTTCGAGCTTTTTTGCATTTTTTTGACGATCATGATCGTCGCGAATGCGGTCTCGCAAGTTCGAACCGAGGGCGAGCCCCTTGCATTGTTGTTGATCCCATCCGTGGTTGGCACTCTGTTTTTTGGCGTGATGGAACAGCCCATGGAGCAAGGGTTTATGGTTTTAAGCGTCGCGATCGCTCTAACCGCATTGAGACAAAGAGGCGCTCCCGGAAAGACGTCGGCCGCGCCGAATGGGCTCGCAAAAGCGGAGGCGCGGAGGCAGGGCAATAGCGTTGGGGGATCCGGGCGGGGTGGCTTCAGAGGGGCTCGGATATGACGTACCAGTCGTCGTACCCCGAGAATCTTTCGAACTTCCGGCTGTAGCCGTTGATTGTAAGGAGATCAAAAATCTTCTGTCTCTGTGGTGAGAAGTTGTGCTCGCAAGTTATCACTCTGAATTTGTATCGCCGGAAATTGAAGTTCTTCAGTATTTCGTATTCGCTGCCCTCGGTGTCGACTGAAAGGTAGTCAATGATGTTCGGAGCGCCGTGCTTGTCCAACATGTCTTCAAGTGAAATTGTTCTTACCGCGTACCCGATCCCCTTGCCGCGCATGTGGCGGAGCGAATCTGAGGAGCTAAGTGAGCGCACGGTCGATAGCTCGGGAGTCGTCACCTCATTGAATCTCAAAATCGAATTAGACTGGCTCCATACGCAGTCGGTTTCAATCTTGCAGCTTCGGTTTTCCCGCAGGGCGGAGTGCCAGCACGTCGCTGGATCTGCCACGATTCCTGTCCAGCCAAGCTCCTTCTCCAAGAGGTACGTATTGCTCAGGTCCATCCCATTCGTTGCCCCGAACTCTACGAAGAATCCTCCCGTCTTCATGTTTAGCTGGGACAGTGCAAAAAGATCCTGTCGCAGCTGTGACTTCGAGTTGCGAAGGAGCTTTAGCAAGTGGGGAAATTGTGCTTCGGGGATCTTGAGGAGGAAATCTATAAAATCCGGCCGGTCGCTGAGCCATTCGAGGCGGTTTAATCGACTGCGTCTGACGAGCGCGATGTCGAGGTGCCGCAGTGTCGCATTGATGAACTTTTTTGCAGGACTAGTCATTAGAAGGATAGCGAGATCCATCGCAGATGATACCAAAGTTGGCGGTTAGAGGGGCTGGTTCATGCAGATCTCAGCTTTTGACAACTACGCGGAGCGCGCCGGAGGTATTAGGGCGACGCCCGTGCCTCAGGTCGTCGTGGTGATGAATTCCTTCAACCGTCGGGACTTGCTGGTACGTGCTGCAGAGTCGCTCTTGTACGTATTTCGGTCCGGCGCGATGGAGTTGGCAATCGTTGTTTTTGAGGCTGGCTCCCGCGATGGGAGCGTTGAGTGGCTGGCGCAGTTTAAAAGCGAACACCCTTATTTGAGGATTGAAATTGTGCCTGCCCTAGAGGGGAAGAGTGCGTCGTTCGCAGCGGGAGTGAATCAGGCGTGTAGATACGCTTTAGAGGCGTTCCCGGAGACCGAGTTTCTCCTGTTGTTTGAGACAGACAACTGGATCTCGGGACCCGACCCGCTCGTTGCGGGGATGAGGCTGTTGCGCGGGGAAGCCTCGCTGGCGGCGGTGGGATTCACTGTTCGGCTTCATTCTGGGGAACCATGCGGGTACGGCTGCGCGTTTCCAACAGTGCTGTCGTTTGTGTTGGGGCCACACCTCGCGGCTCTGCAGGGCGCTTCCGGTGCGGAGGCGAAAAAACGAAAGTTCGAAGGCATCGAGTGGTTTCTATCTGATGTCGTCTATACGAGTCCGCTGCTGATCAGGGCTTCGGCTTGGCGTGAGTCTGGAGGCATCGACGAAGAGCTCTTCCCGTTCTCGGATTCGGACTTGGATTGGGCGTGGAACGTTTCGAGGCGGGGATATCTTTTGGGGGTGCTAGTGACTGATGCGGTGGTACACGACAATCTGGAGAAGCTATCTGGTTGGTCCAGCATGCGTGTGGTCAATTTCCATCAGGCTAGGTTTCGTTTGCTGCGAAAATACCGAGGTGTCGGCGTGGCGTTGGTGGTACCCGCGCTATTCCTCAGGCATTTGGTTGAGTACCTTGTGCTGATCGGCCTAGTCCTTGCCCGACGCCGCACGATGTTGGCGTTGAGGAAGCGCTGGATGCTCCTCGTCGGGGTGTGGCACGGGTATTCGGCGGGCAGATAGGTGTGTAAATGCGCGTTAGTAGGGCTGGATTATTGATCAAGTCAGCGCTGAAGCGAGGAGTCAGGAGTTTCGGGATCGATGTTGTGCGTTTTAGCCCGTTCATCTCGAGTGCTGCGCGTTTCAGTGCGATGTTGAATTGGCATCGGGTGAATCTCGTATTCGATGTTGGCGCCAATGTCGGGCAATTTGGAAAATGGCTGCGTCTGGCCGGTTACGAGGGCAGGATTGTTTCCGTTGAGCCACTAGGCGACGCGTGGACCACGCTAAAAGATGCGACCAAGAATGATCGCCTTTGGGAGGTTGCGCCTCGGTGCGCTATTGGAGCAGAAGAAGGGGAGTTGGAGATCCATGTCTCAGGGAACTCTCATAGCAGCTCAGCTCTCAAGATGCTTGACGCTGTAACTAAGATTGCTCCCGGTGCCGCCTATGTCCGAAACGAATTGGTGCCGGTGAACCGGCTAGACTCGGTAGGGGCTCGGTATGCCGATTCGACTTCGGTTGTGCTAATTAAGATTGACACGCAAGGCTATGAGGACCGAGTCCTAGCCGGGGCCTCTGGGTTGCTGAAGAATACGGTTGGGGTCCGCTTGGAGCTTAATTTCGTTGATTTGTATGAAGGGCAGAGTAAACACGATGAGCTGGTTGGGAAATTGGGGGCGCTCGGATTTGATTTTTGGGATTTCGAAGCGGAGGGGATAGATCGCGAAAGCGGTCGCGTTCTGTGGGGTGACGCTACGTTTTTTCGCCGGAGGCATGAGGGGCAGGAAATCCGATGAGAATTCTCTTATGCTCGTATGTATTTCCACCGAGTGTGGGTGGTATCGAGACGGTTTCGAGAATTCTTGCCGAGGAGTTTAGCCGGCTGGGGTCAACCGTCACAGTGGTGACGAGCACTCGAGGAGAGCAAACCTCGAGCGAGTATGAAGTGGTGAGGCGGCCTTCTCTATGGAGATTGCGAAGGCTGGGGCGCAACGCGGATATCATTTTTCAAAGCAACATCTCGCTGAAGACGCTTCTCCCATTATTCACTTGCGGAAAACCGGTTGTAATTACGCATCACGGGACCGTGAGACGCGCCGACGGGAAAAGAGGTTGGCGGGAGCACTTCAAGTTGAGGCTCCTTCGCTATTGTCACAATGTTGCGATCAGCGACGCGGTTGCGCAGGAACTGGGCATTCACTCGATTGTTATTGGCAACCCGTTCGAGAAGGGCGAATTCGAAGACCGCGGCGACAGCGCCAGGAAGAAGGACCTGGTTTTTTTGGGGCGCCTAGTTTCTGACAAAGGGTGTGTTCTGGTTCTGCGGGCTTTAGAGATTCTGCAAGCGGAAGGCCTGCGTCCATCGTTCACTGTGATCGGGGATGGCCCGGAGATGCGGAACCTGAAGCAATTGACTCAAGAGCTCGGGTTGACGGAGCAAGTGAGTTTTCGAGGTGTCATGCGCGATGGCAGAGGAGAGGAAGTCGCGCGGCACAAGGTAATGGTGATTCCATCAACCTGGGCCGAACCATTCGGAGTAGTCGCTTTGGAAGGGATTGCGGCGGGATGCGCGATTGTGGCATCGCGCACAGGCGGCTTGCCAGAGGCAGTTGGGCCATGCGGCATTCTCTTTCCCAATGGCGATGTAGCAACCCTAGCCGCTGCGATCAAAGAGCTGCTTTCAAACGAAAGGATGCGAGAAGCGCTGGTCGAGGAAAGAAAGAAGCATCTGTCACAGTTCCAGCCGGAGGTCGTTGCGCAACGGTATCTGGAGATTTTCAAGTTAGCGCTTGGGGATTAGTGACGCCGATTGAGGGAGCGCGGTGATTCGATAGCGACTTCATGCATCTGATCGTCGAGGTTCAAAGAGCCAAATAGGATGTGGGATGCGAGTACTGATTCTGAGTATTAACTATTGGCCCGAAGTGACCGGGATCGGCGCTTTCACGACGTATCGGGCCGAGTACTTGGCCGCGGCCGGCCACGACGTAGAGGTGTGTACTACGTTTCCTTACTATCCGGAATGGCGGACGCCAGCGGAATACTCGGGCAAGATCGGACTGAGCGAAGAGCGTAATGGCGTGAAGATCGTTCGAGGTTATGCCTACATTCCGAACCGTGTGACGCCTCCGAGGCGCATTGTTCACGAAGTGAGTTTCGTAGTCACGTCGCTGGTGCGCGCGCTGCTTGTGCGGCGTCCTAATGTGCTATTTGTGGTTTCACCGCCGCTCGGACTTGCGCTTAGCGCAATACTTCTGAGCCGGTTGTGGCGCGTTCCTTATGTATTTGATGTCGAGGATTTACAGCCTGATTCAGCAGGCGACTTGGGAATGTTGCCTGGCTGGGCAGTGAGATTACTTTATGCCGTGGAGAAGGCAGCGTATCGAAATGCGTGGCTGGTCACGACGCTCACGCCGAGCATGAAGAAGAAGATCGTGGATAAAGGCGTGCCGGAAGAGAAAGTTGAGCTGATCGAACCGCGAATGGACGATTCGCTCGTTGATCTTTCAAGCGAAGAAGGAAATGCGTTCAGGGAGCAGCATGGGTTTGGCAGCAAGTTTCTTGTGACGCACAGCGGAAATATGGGAATCAAGCAGGGGCTAGACGTGGTGCTGGACGCTGCCGCTCTCAATCGGGGCGACGGCTCGGTCGTGTTTGTGCTCGTGGGCGACGGCGCCGATTGCGAACGGATTCGACGCCGCGCTGCCGCGATGGAATTGCAGAACGTGCGCTTTCTTCCGCTGCTTGACCAGGACGGCTTTCGCGGACTCATGGCAGCGAGCGACATATGCCTGGTGACGCAGCAAGGGTCTGTATCAGAGATATTCTTTCCGTCAAAGATCGTCACTTATCTGGCGGCCGGACGTCCAATCGTTGCATCGGTCAACAGCAACTGCGAGGTGGCACGGATTACCCGCGAATCGAAGGCTGGAAGAGTGGCCGAGGCGGAAAACCCTGCAGAGCTTTTGGATGCGATCCTGGAACTGAAGGACAAAGACCTGGACAAGTTGGGTGACAACGCAAGGAAGTACGCTACTCTGAAATGGGCGCCTGCGAGAGTGCTAGCACATTTGGAAAGTAGCCTGATGTCTGCAGCCGGAAGGGAAACGGCTGGTCTGGTGAAGGAGGAAATGAGTCAATGACGAGCGCGAACTTCACGATTCCGATCCGTGTGACTTTATGCGTTGCGGGATGTGCTCTGATCGCGACTCTCGTGAGAGGGCAGGAAAGCTGGAACTCCGGCAGAAGTGGCGGCGCAAGCACGTGGGGTGCAGGATCGGTAGTGAAGCAGATGCCTGCGCCACAGATGTCCAAGTCGGGTTCTTCTAATTGGAGCCCGGCTAAGCAGAGCTTTGGAGCTGGGAGCCAGCCCGGCGGGGTCTGGCATGAAGCTATTCCGCCTGCGCTTACAAGCAGCGCTTCTCGTGTCAACGGCCCAGCGACTCGGCCGACGAACGCTTCTTCGGGGGCAGCGTCGGGATATCGTTTGACTCCGACCGTTAACCGCACTGCAGCGCAGCGTTCTTCACGGTCGTTGTCCCGTTCGGCAGCAGGTTCGGCGACGGGCAGGAATTCATTGCTGGCGCAGCATTCGGGAGCGCAGAATGGCGGGCGCACAATCGTTCTCAGGCACTCGCATGCGAGATCGACAGGATTCAGCTCTGGGGACCAAAGTGGAAACCGAAAATCGAATAGCAGCTTGTCTCTGGCTCCAGCGGGTGATTCGGGCGTGTTGCCAACTCAATCTAATCCTTTATTGCTCCCCGAGTTCCCGAATCAGCAGGGTCTCGACCACCCGGATCAACTGGCGCACTGAAATTTGACGAATCTTTTGCCGGATGAGATCCCCGGTTTCCAGTGAAGAGCCAGTCGCACAATTGAGACGCATGCAAGTGGAGTTGCAAAATTGGCCGCTTCAGCCTTTTGGGCCCGGCGCTGCAATGTGCCGCTTCTCCCAGATTTTTGCATCGACGAGAAAACGGAACCAGAAAGTCTGAAGCACCCAGAAGATGAGGCCCTCGGTTCCGTCGAGAAAACCTAAACGGAAGAAATAGCGATAGAGGAAGAGGGCGAATGGCCGGATGAAAAGCGGCATCCGGTCATATTTCTCACGCAAGAATCGTTTTCGCTGAACCGGATTGCCGCGAACGTCAGGCTGAATGCGTCCGGACGATTCGTTGGAGTGCAATTCAGACACTTCACCGTCTGCCCATCGATTGTGACGCGCAGTCCACTCTGTCAGCGGCATGCGGATATCGTCGATCATTGCTCCTGGCAATCGGCTTGTGGTCCCAGTGCTGAGCAGGAAATGCTGGTCGTAGCGACGATCTTCGCAACGGCCGACGCCCGTACGGAATAAACGCAGATGCCAGGTGGGGCTCATGCCACCGTGGCGCAAAACGCGGCCAAGGAAGCGTAGATAACGTGGCAAGAAGTAGCCATCGTGTCCGGGTGCGTAGGGTAATGCCAGGATCGCCGCCACCAACCGGTCATCCATACACTCATCGGAATCCAGGTGCAATTGCCAAGGACGTGAGATCGGGAGATTGTCGATCGCCCAATTACGTTGTGCGCCATAATGCTCGAAAGTGTGCTGAACGACCGTCGCGCCAAAAGAGCGAGCCAGCGCAACTGTACTGTCCTCGCTGAAGGAATCGACTACGAAGATCTCGTCGGAAACACGGCATGCGCTCTTCAGAGTTGCGCCAAGCGTACTCTCGGAGTTGTAAGACAACAGGATGACAGTTGGCCGCATACCAAAGATGGTAGCTTACCGTCGCGTAGAGAGCATTGCCGGATTTTCGATCCCGGTTCAACTCTGGCATACGACGGGAACTCACAGACAAGCGGCGCTATGAAGATCCTCCTAGTAGGGAATTACGAGTTTGACGGGTCGATGAGCATGCAGATCTGGGCAAAAGCCCTGCTTCGCGAGCTTCGGGGGAGGGGGATGGATGTCGAATTGATTTCACCGGCACCCGTCTTTGGACGCATCAGGCGATCGGCGCACGGAGTTGGGAAGTGGCTTGGCTATATCGATCGGTTCGTGCTGTTCCCGCGAAGGCTGCGGACAGTGGCGGCCGGGGTGGATGTGGTGCACCTGTGCGATCACGGGAGCGCGCCGTACACGTCGGCGGTGAAGGGCACGCCCGTCATCGTGACGTGTAATGACATGCTGGCGATACGGGGCGCGCGGGGAGAGATTGCGGAGATGCGCGCATCCCTCTTTGGGCGATTGCTGCAACGCTGGATACGGAAAGGACTGGGGCGGGCAGGGCGCGTGGTGTGCATTTCGCAGGCTACATTCAACGATGCGCGCCGAATACTAGGGAGCGACCGCAACCTGTGCGTGGTCCTGGATGGATTGAACTACCCCTTTCAACCGATCCCTGAGAGTGAAGCCGAACTACGCATGGCGGACCTGCACGATATCGGGAAGCCTTTCATCCTGCATGTCGGGTCGAGTCATGCGCGCAAGAACCGCGATGGCGTCCTGAGGGTGTTTGCGCAGGCAGCCAAGAGAGCCGATCTGCAATTGGTATTCGCGGGCGAGGAGTTGAGCAGCGGACTGATTGACCTGGCTCATGAGTTGCAGGTCTTCGATCGGATTGTCCAGGTGGTGAAGCCGGAGGTGCGGGTGCTCGAAGCGCTTTATAACCGCGCGGTGGCGCTGCTGTTTCCGTCACGCTACGAGGGATTCGGTTGGCCACCGATTGAGGCGCAGGCCTGCGGATGTCCGGTAGTGGCAAGCGATATTCCGCCGATCGCGGAGGTTCTGGGCGAGTCGGGGGTGGTGAAGCCGCTGAGCGACGAAGCGGGGATGGCGGAATCGATTGTGAGGATTGCGAGCGATCAGGAATTCCGCGAGCAGTTGCGACGCCGCGGATTGGAGAACGTTCAGAACCGATTTCAGACGTCACGCATGATGGATGAGTATGTATCTATTTACCGGGAGCTTGCCTGTCAGCACTAGGCGCAATCGACGGGCCCGAACAGCTAGAGATTCCGAGATCAGATGCGAGACGACAGCCAAAATGGAGACGCAACCAGTTTGAGAGAACCTCTCACGGTTTATGAAAGCATAAATGAGACTGTGCTTTCGCTGGTCCCCGCGTCGGCAGTCCGCATCCTGGATATCGGCTGCGGAAATGGAGCATTGGGAGCAAAACTGCGTGAAGAGCGTGACCGCGAGGTAGTAGGAATCACGTACTCAGAGCAGGAAGCTGAAATGGCATCTTGCTGCTTGTCGCAGGTGATTTGTGCAAATCTCAATGACTACGACTTTTTGGGCCTAGGCCAGTTCCATTGCATCATCATGAGTCACGTTTTGGAACACGTGTACTCTCCTGGGCATCTGCTGCAAAGGATCAAGAAGGCACTTAAGCCCGATTCAGTAATTGTTGTCGCACTGCCCAATATACTTTTCTGGAAGCAGCGCTTGGAATTCCTAAAGGGCCGATGGCGTTACCAGGACGGTGGCATCATGGACCGAACTCACTTCCGTTTTTTTGACTTTCAGTCATCCCGCGATTTATTGGAACAAACCGGCTACAAAATCGTTTACACGAAGCTGGACGGCGCGTTTCCTCTCACAGCTCCCATCAGGAAACTCGTGGGCCATTTCGCCAACAAGGTCGATCGGTTTGCGGCCACGAGGAGGCCCGGTTTGTTTGCGTGGCAGTTTGTGTATCAAGCCCAAAGCGTATCCGACCCTCTGACTTCTTAAAGGTGGCTCGCTGCATCACACATGGTTCCAAGGTAAAGGAATGACACCCACAGTCTCTGTGGTTATTGCCACTTTGAATCGGATTCATTATCTGAGTGAGGCGTTGAAGTCCGCTTTGTCGCAGACGTTCACCGACTTTGAGGTTCTGGTTTGCGACGACGGAGGCAAGGAGGAAACCAAAGCGGTATGTGAGGCTTTTCATGACGAGCGCATCGTGCACATCGTGAATGAAAGGCCGCTGGGAGCCGCGATGAATTCGCTTTCCGGGATTATGCATGCGCGTTCCGATCTCATTGCTTTTCTAAACGACGATGACCGATGGACTCCCGAATTCCTCGCAAAGACCGCCAACCCGCTTCTGCAAGACCCCGGCGCGGTACTGGTATTCTCCGATCATTGGATCATCGACGCCGGAGGGACGCGCCTTAATCTTGAAACTGACCGGAACAGCAGCCGGTGGGGTCGAGACACACTCGGGGCCGGCGTTGTCAGCAATTGCCCGGAGCTACTAGCGCGAAACTCGATTCCATTGGCGATGGCGGCCGTGTTTCGGAGATCTGCGGTTGACTGGAACCAGTACTCGAGCAACGTTGGCGGAACTTATGATTACTTTTTGTCATACTGTTTGCTCCGGAATGGTGGCAAGGTCGTATATGTTCCTGAACGATTGACGGAATACAGGGTCCACGGCGGAAGCGCGAGCGCGGAATTCAATACGGCGAACACCAAGGCGTCTGCCTATGTAAACGGGCTCATTCTGCGAGATCCGAAGTTCATTTCGATCAGGGGGGATATACGCGCGAGATGTGTTGGTCTTGAGAAACATCTTGTCGCGGCCTTTCTGCGTAAGTTCGAGCTACTGCCGGCCATGAGGCACTGCTATCGATGGGCACGGTATCGCCTAGGGAGAGAGGTTCAAGGCAACGCGCATGCATGATGAGTCGGTGATTCCCGAATCTCGCGGTTGTAAAGCTGGCATTTGCACTCTCTTTGAGGGGGATTATCATCTCGGACTCGCCGCATTTGTGAACTCGCTGGTAAGAGCGGGGTTCAACGGAACAGTATGGGCAGGGTACCGAGGCGCGTTGCCGCCGTGGTTAAGCCAGTTGCGGAAGGAAAACGCAGGGGAGGACGAGTACTCGGCGGCGGATCAGATCCGGCTGGTGTTTCTGCCACTGGCAACGAAGATGCATCTTACCAACTACAAGCCTCAGTTCATGCTTGATCTGCTCGCGGGTAAAGCGGCGGAGTGTGAATATTTGTGGTATTTCGATCCGGACATCTTCATTCGCTGCTACTGGAGCTTTTTCGAGAAATGGCTGACCTACGGCATTGCGCTTTGCGAAGAGACTGTCAATTACAACATGGCAGAGAACAATCCGATGCGAATGCAATGGATTGATCTGGGAACGGAACTTGGTATCGGAGAACCTCGCTTGCTGCATCAGTACTTCAGTGGCGGCATGGTGGGAGTGGCGCGAGCGAATGCTGGTTTTCTCCAGATTTGGAAGCAAATTTTAGATTCGGTAAGCAGGGCGGGATACGATCTGGGAATCTTTAAGCCGGGGACGCCTGACATGCCGTTCAACGCAGGAGACCAGGACGCGTTGAACATGGCGGCGATGTACACAGATGCTCCGTTGACGACGATGGGACCGGAGGCCATGGGATTCGTGCCGTCGGGTTTTACGATGTACCACGCGGTGGGGCCGAAACCATGGAGAGGGTCGTTTCTGGCGCGAGCGCTGGCAGGGAACCCGCCGTCGCCGGCGGCAAAGTTTTTTCTGAAGCATGTGTCGTCCCCCATTCGTGCGTATCCGCCGCTGCGACTCTTCGCGAAGAAGGTGGACTGCGGGCTGGCGGCACTGATCGGGCGGTTCTATCGCAGGGTTTAGGAGTAGGGCCTAGGGACCAGGGACTAGAAGGGGAGCTCCTAGCTTCTAGCCTTACTGTTTACTGGTCAGTAATCCCCCCCGGTATTTTTGGTCAAATATTTCATTCTGCAAGGTTTTGCTCGAACCAATTCGAATAAATGTTCTGTTTTCAATGAGTTATATCGCACATATTTCATTCGATTCGAGTTAGCTGCCTAATTTACGGACAGGCGGCCCCTCATCAAAGCGTTCAATCGTGAAAAGCAGATTCTTCGACTCTCCACTCCGAACTCCGCCTTAAAGAGCAAGGTCGGCTCATTGGCGCCCCGGCGAACGGCGGTCGGGGGCCCCGTTCGCTCAGAATGACAATCCAGATGTAATTGGAATTTCCGGGAGGCCACGCCTGGAGCGAACGGAAGATTCCCCCAATTGAAGAGTGAAATGCTGATTCGTGAATCCAGATTAGCCGATGGGTTGAGAATTCTATGCAAAATGAACCGTTCAACAAGAACAATGAAATCAGCTGGATGCAGAAGCTGCGGGCTCGTGAAGTCTTGACGAATTCGGGTGGCGGGGCCTGGCTTGCGCTGTAGAGAACGTCGGCGCAGAGGGTGACCTCACTGTCACGAAGCTGAGTTTTGCGGGTGCGGTGCTGTGACACGTTTACTGAGAATTATCTGGAACTCGACCATGACCTTTCATGGCCGCAGGAATGTCCTTTATCGATGGCGACGTTGGCGATTGCGGACTCTTACCGCCTATGGCGCGGGACGGGCGGTCGCATACCGATTGCGGGATGGGCGGAGGTTTGTAGCGCACCCCGGCGACGCGCTTTCGGAGCAAATATCTACAAGCAGGTCTTATGAGCCTCTTGAGAGCCGAGTGATTGGGAGTATTTTGCGGCCGGGCGATCTTATGGTGGACGTTGGCGCCAATATTGGGTACTACACCGCTCTGGCCTCGGATTGCGTAGGGCCGAGGGGAAGAGTGTATGCGTTTGAACCAGGGCCCGCGACTTTCAGTAAGCTAAAAAAGACAATTGAGCTTCTTGGCCTTAAAAATGTTGAGGCATGCCCCATGGCCGTATCCGATCGCTCTGGATTGCTTCGATTTGTGATTTCGATATCGGGGCGAGACGCGCAGCAGTCCTTGGCCGATTGGGATGGGTACCAGGGGAGTAAAGATCTAGTGGAAGTCGAAACGACAACTCTTGATAGCTTCCTTAGTGTTATTGGAAGACAGTTGTCGCCTGCCTTTGTCAAATGTGATGTTGAAGGTGCCGAAGTCAGCGTGTTGGACGGGAGCCGCATGCTGTTGGCAAGCGATTCACCTCCAGTTGTCATGTTTGAGATAAACCGGAAAGCACTGCGTGCTCAGGGAAGGTCCCCCGGCGAGTTGATGTCGATGCTTCGTGGGTATCGGATGTACTTCACTCCACTGGACTCTAACGAATCTACGTTGCAGAGTTTGGAAAATGTCGACCATTTGCCCGAGCTTGCAAATGTGTTCGCTTTCCCTGAGCGTGGTGACTACGCGATGCGTGTTGCCTCGGCTAAAGAATTTCTCGGCAGCCGCAGCGAAAAAGCTGGCCCAGCATTTGTTTGATCTGCCCATCCCAACGTTTTGTTGACAGGGGTTCTCAGGTGTCGATTGGAGAGCAGGCGCGGGGAGCACTAGACGCAGCAAAGCCTGCGGGTGCCTGGCTGCGTCTTCGCAAGTGGGGAATGATCGCCGGCGAATTCACGCTGGTGCAGGGATTTGTGCAGGTGACGCAAGCGCTCACCGGCATCATCCTGGTCCGGTGGCTGACCAAGAACGATTTTGCGTACTACACGATTGCCAACACCTGGCTGCTTGCGCTGGTAACGCTGTCGGACAGTGGAGTCGGCAGCGCCGCAACCGCGCTGGGAGGAGTTGTCTGGCAGGATCGATTTCGTCTTGGGCAAGTGATCGCGAGCGCGCTGCGCATCCGGCACTGGCTGGCCGCGGTCACGATATTGCCTGTGATCGCGATTCTCGTATGGACGTTAGTTCGAAATGGCGCTGGATGGGGACTGATATCCATCTTCGTTGTTCTTGTTGGGGTCATCGCGTATTTTCAGCTCACCTACAGCATCCTTGTAGTTGTTCTACGGTTACGGCGAGAGGTCAGGCGAATCCAGACGCTCGACACCGTAAAAGGGGTGGGCCGGCTGTTGCTGACGGCTGGCGCAATCCTGATTTATCTGGATTCTGTGGTAGCGCTCGTGGCAACAGCGATTGCCAGCGCGGCACAGTACGTGCTTACCCTCAAATGGATGATTTCAGGCGTTGATCCCCATGCGCCACATGACGGAGAGATAGAGTCAAAGATCAAAGTTGTAGTGCGCAGGCAGTGGCCCAACGAAGTGAATGGCGTTTTTGCAGGGCAGCTCTCGATCATACTTCTCAGCTTTTTTGGAACATCGGCGTCGGTTGCCGACCTAGGGGCGCTAGGGCGCATCAGTCTCCTTTTCACTGTGTTCGGCACGATGCTGCAGTCAGTGGTATTTCCGCGCTACGCCGTTTGCCAAGAACCATCGCGGCTAAAGAAGCTCTACTGGGGCATTGTTGCTGGTTCCGCGGTAGTGTCGCTGATTCCGGTTTTAGTGACGTGGGCGGCACCCGGGCCGTTTCTCTGGGTACTGGGGCCGAAATACAAGGGTCTTAACTTCGAGCTGATGCTTGTAATGTTGAACGCGGGAGTAGCTTCGATTGCCGGCGTTACCTGGGGTCTCAACTCTTCACGCGCATGGATCATTGCGGGGTGGTGGCTTGTTCCCCTAGGGCTGGCAACTCAGTTTGCCCTTATGTTCGTTTTTGGTGTTTCCACAATCCAGCAAGTGCTATGGATCGGAATCGTCTCAAGTCTGGTTGCGATCGGAGAAAATGTCGTCGCGACATTCGTGTTCAGCCACAATTTTACGAGAGTGTAGTGCAGGAGTCGCTATGGTGGGGTGATCACATCGCGATGAAAGATGTGAATGGCGCGCACTCAGCACACAGGTTGAGGGGTTAACGCTCGAATCCTATGCGAATTCACCTGCTTGACGACAGCTTTCCTTGGCTCGCGCAACATTCCGGCTTCGCGATGCTGCCGAGGTCATTGGTGTTGAACGGTTGCGACGGCATAGTGACCAAGGGGGGAAGAGGCTTTCTAAGCAGGGCGGCTGGCAAGGTGTACTCCGCATGGAAGGGTCACCCGCCTCGCGATCAGGCGGCCGCCGCGGCGGAGTGGAAGTTCATTTCCCGATTGCGCTTTAGCGATAGCGCCGGGCACGTTCTGTTTCTAGAGAATCATCTTAGGTTTCTGCCGCCGCCGTCTGGGAAAATGCGCTGGATTGGCACGATCCATCTGCCAAGGAGGTGCTGGAATGAGGAGGATCTCGCATTGCTTCGGGCGATGCCCGGAGTCCTGGTGCTCTGCGATTCCATGCGAGAGCAATTCAGTGATGTGCTGGATAGTACTCAGATCTGGGTCGTGCCCTACGGTGTCGACACTTCGTTCTTTAAGCCGGGGCATGCGGGTGTAGATTCACCTCGACAGACGCTGTTGTATGTGGGAGCGTGGCTGCGAAACACGACGATGTTAGCTCGGCTTGTGCCTGAAATCAGCCGCAGATTCCCGAAGGTGGTTTTTGATTTCGTTGTTCCGTTGCATGCGAGGGACGACGAGTGGCTGCGTACCCTTGGCGACAATCCGTCAATAAGGTGGCACCAAGGTCTTAGCGACGAGAGTCTGAGGGATCTCTATCAGAATGCGACGGCGCTGCTTCTGCCGATGGAGGATGGCGGCGCCAATAACGCGGTGGTTGAGGCCCTTGCCTGCGGGTTGCCAATCATTACGACGGACGTGGGCGGAATTCGCAGCTACGGCGGGGGAGCATTGTTCCCACTGGTCGCGAATAACGATGATTCGAATTGCGTAGAGCTGGTTGCGGCTTATTTGACCGATCGTGATTTTGCTGCGAGCGTATCGAGCGGATGCCGTAAGTTCGCTGAGACGAGACTTGAGTGGGCGATTGCTGCGAAGGAATACATCCGTGTTTATCGAGAGCTTGGGTTTCTTTGAGAGAGTCGGGATTAGACGACGGTGGGTAGTTGAGGAGAGTGCATGGCGAAGGTTGCGTTAGTGACGGGGATAACGGGGCAGGATGGGGCGTATCTGGCGGAGCTGCTGCTGGGGAAGGGGTACGTGGTGCACGGGATCAAGCGGCGGTCGTCGTCGTTCAATTCGGCGCGCATCGATCATATGTACCGGGATCCGCACGAGAAGAACGGGAGGTTTCAGATTCACTACGGGGACATGACGGATTCGACGAACCTGATCCGGATTATCCAGGCGGTGCAGCCGGACGAGATCTACAACCTGGCGGCACAGAGCCACGTGCAGGTGAGCTTTGAGACTCCGGAGTACACGGCGAATGCGGACGCGACGGGGGCGCTGCGCATCCTGGAGGCGATGCGGATCTTGGGGCTGAAGGAGAAGACGCGGTACTACCAGGCGTCGACGTCGGAGCTGTACGGGAAGGTGCAGGAGACGCCGCAGACGGAGAAGACGCCGTTTTATCCGCGAAGCCCGTACGGGGTGGCGAAGCTGTACGCGTACTGGATCACGGTGAATTACCGGGAGGCGTACGGGATGCATGCGTCGAACGGGATCCTGTTTAATCATGAAGGCCCGACGCGGGGCGAGACGTTTGTGACGCGGAAGATCACGCGGGCGGTGGCGGCGATCCATCTGGGCGCGCAGAAGACGCTGTATATCGGGAATCTGGATGCGAAGCGCGACTGGGGGCACGCGCGAGATTACGTGGAAGGGATGTGGCGCATTGTGCAGCAGCCGAGCGGAGACGATTACGTGCTGGCGACGGGCGAGACGCATAGCGTGCGCGAGTTTGTGGAATTGGCGTTTGCACAGGTAGGGCGGAAGATCGCGTGGAAGGGCGCAGGCGTGGACGAGACGGGGATAGATGCGGCGACGGGCGAGACGTTGGTGCGAATCGACAGCCGGTACTTCAGGCCGACGGAGGTGGATCTGCTGCTGGGGGATGCGTCGAAGGCGCGGCGGGTGCTGGGCTGGACGCATACGGTGACGTTTCCGGAGCTGGTAGCGGAGATGGTGCGATCGGACCTGGAGGTGGTGGCGAAAGAAGCGCATGTGAGAGAGATCAGGCATGAGCAGGTTTGAGCTGGCGGGCAAGCGCGTGTGGGTGGCTGGCCATCGCGGAATGGCGGGCGGTGCGATTGCGCGCCGGCTGGAGCGAGAACAGTGCGAGATTGTGACGGCGACGCGCAGCGAGCTGGACTTACTGCGGCAGGAGGATGTGCATCGTTGGGTGAAGGAGCAGAGGATTGACGCGGTGTTTGTGGCGGCGGCGACGGTGGGGGGGATCCTGGCGAATTCAACACGGCCGGCGGAGTTTTTGTACGACAACCTGGTGATGGAGACGAATATCATTCACGCGGCGCGGGAGGCGGGCGTGCAGAAGCTGCTGTTTCTGGGCTCGTCGTGCATTTATCCGCGGATGGCGGAGCAGCCGATGCGGGAAGAGGCACTGCTGACGGGCGCGCTGGAGCCGACGAACGAGTGGTACGCGATTGCGAAGATTGCGGGGATCAAGCTGTGCCAGGCGTTCCGGCGGCAGTATGGATGCGATTTTGTGTCGGTGATGCCGACGAATTTATATGGGCCGGGAGATCGCTATGACGTGCGGGCCGGGCACGTGGTGGCGGCGCTGATCATGAAGATTCATGCGGCGAAGGTGGCGGGAAGCGCGACGGTGGAGCTTTGGGGAAGCGGAACACCGCGACGGGAGTTTTTGTATTCAGAAGATTTGGCCGATGCGTGCGTGTTTGTGATGAAGAATTATTCGGACGAACTGTTTTTGAATGTGGGGACGGGCAAGGACATGACGATCATGGAGCTGGCCGAGAGCATTGCGAAGGCGGCCGGGTGGAAAGGGACATTCACGTTCGACCGGTCGAAGCCGGATGGGATGCCGCGCAAGGTGATGGATGTGAGCCGTCTGACGGCGCTAGGATGGACGGCTCCGACGGATTTTGAGACGGGGATGAAGGCGGCATATCAATGGTATGTGGAGAATGTGGCGGAGCGGCAGGGATGAGAGACGTCTTCAGAGGCTAAAGCCCGGCGCTCATTGGGCCGTGCAATGTACGGGCTGAAGCCCGTACCCTTCAGATGGCAAGGCAGATCCGGATGCTTCAGACGGGCAAGGCGGATATGAGTACGCAAACCAAGCAGCGGGAGCGCAGTTTACACAACATTACGGCGGGTGCGGAAGAGCATCCGTATCATCGTGCGTCGTTCAGCCTGGGGCACCGTGTGGCGCGTCAGGTATGGGAAGTGGTGTATCTGCTGCTCTACCGGACGACGCCGCGCCCGCTGCATGGATGGCGCGTTCTGCTGCTAAGGCTGTTTGGGGCAAAGATGGGCAAAGGCTGCCATTTTTATCCGAGCGGAAAGGTGTGGGCGCCGTGGAACCTGGTGTGCGGGGACTATTGCACACTGGCCGACAAGGCGGAGATCTACAATCCGTCGTCGATTCATCTTGGGACGCACTGCATTATCTCGCAGCAGGCGTACATCTGCGGCGGCACGCACGACTATCACGATCCTGATTTCCCGATGATCTCGTACGGTATGCGCCTAGGCGCGGATGCGTGGATTTGCGCACGGGCTTCGGTCTCTCCGGGAGTGAATGTAGGCGAGGGCGCAGTGTTGGGATTGGGATCAGTGGCGGCCGGCGACCTGGAGCCGTGGAGCGTGTATGCGGGAGTACCCGCGGTGAAAATCAAGGCGCGCGAGCGAAAGACCACGCTGGACCAAGAGATGGCCTGAGTCCGGTTGCAGGCAAAGCCCCAAGGCTCGGCTTAGGCTACCGCGGAATCGCCGTCATTCTTCTTCGCAAGTCGCTTCTCCTTGCGGAACGCGCTGTCAGCGCGATGCACCTGCCATGCAATCGAGGGACTGACATAAAGCCGTTCACTGCAGGAACGGCAGCGAATCGGTATCTTCAATTTGAGGAGATAGGGGACATCGTAGGTTCGGAGACGGGATAACCTCAAGTTTTCAGACCGGCAATGAAAGCATCTCACTTGGAATTTCTCCACGTTCGCGGGATGGCGGAAGTCGTGCAGTGGGAACGCATCTGACACGCAATCTGAAAACAATTAGAACGGCCAGTTTCCTGGTGAGTCAAGCACGATTTTCAATCGCAAAAGGCCAGCGGCGGAATTCAGATAGACCGCAGCGTTTTCGCTGTGTTTTGATGCCGCTCGAAGCCATTCAAGTTGCAAAGGGAAGTTGACCAAAAGTGAAGAAAGGCACTGCCATCATTATCGGAGCGGGACCGGCGGGCCTGACGGCTGCCATTGAATTGCAGCGCCGCTCGCAGATCAAGCCGATCGTGTTGGAGGCCAGCCGGGAGATTGGCGGCATCTCGCGCACGGTGCGCTACAAGGGCAACCGGATGGACATCGGCGGCCACCGGTTCTTCTCGAAGTCGGACCGGGTCATGCAGTGGTGGCTGGAGATGATGCCGGTGGAAGGAGGCGCTGGGGATGACGGCATTTTGCGCTACCAGGGCCAGGAGCGCGCGGTACCTGAGGCTGCGACGGCGACCACTCAACAAGACGCTGATCTGGTGATGCTGGTGCGGCAGCGCAAGAGCCGGATCTATTTTTTGCGACGCTTCTTCGATTACCCGATTCGCATTACAGCGAGCACGTTGCGGAAGATGGGCGCGGTGCGCACCGTTCGATGCGGAATGAGCTACCTGAGGGCTGCGCTGCTGCCGCAACGCGAGGAGCAGTCACTCGAGGATTTTCTGATTAATCGCTTCGGGAAGCAGCTCTACCTGACATTTTTCAAGTCCTATACCGAGAAGGTATGGGGCGTTCCTTGCGATCAGATCAGCGCGGAGTGGGGAGCACAGCGCATCAAGGGACTGAGCCTGAAAGGCGTGGTGGCGCACTTTTTGAGGAAGACTTTTCGCTCTGAGGGCTCGAGCGATGTGGCGCAAAAGAAGACCGAGACATCGCTGATCGAGAGATTCCTCTATCCAAAGTACGGTCCGGGGCAGCTCTGGGAACATGTGGCCGGGCTGGTTTGCCAGGGCGGCGGAGAGATTCATACCGGCGTGCGAATCAGCGGGATTCGTGTGGAGGGCGACCACGTAGTGAGCGTGGAAGGAACCGACGAGACGGGACAGCGGCGCACATTTGCCGGCGATTATTTTTTCTCGACGATGGCGGTGCACGACTTGGTACGTGCTCTCTCGTGCGAGGTGCCGAAGGACGTGACGGAAGTGAGCGAGGGATTGATGTACCGCGACTTCATCACGGTGGGCTTGCTGGTGCGCAAACTGGCGGTGACAGAGGAAGACGGATCGCCGCTGAAGGACAACTGGATCTACATCCAGGAGCCGGATGTAACCGTAGGCCGGCTGCAGATTTTCAACAACTGGAGCCCCCACCTGGTGGCGGATCCTGCCAAGGTCTGGATCGGGCTGGAATTCTTCTGCAACGAGACGGATGCGGTGTGGAAGCTCGGCGACGCGGAGATGGCGCGGCTGGCAATCGACGAGGCGGCAAGGATCGGGATCCTGAAGGCCGAGGATGTTGAAGATTCACACGTGGTGCGGATGCCCAAGACCTATCCAGCATATTTCGGGAGCTACAATCGCTTCGATGTGATTCGCGGATTTTTGGATCGGTTTGTGAATCTTTTCCTGGTGGGCCGGAACGGCATGCATAAATACAATAACCAGGACCACTCCATGCTGACCGCCATGACGGCCGTCGAGAACATTGTGAACGGCATTGCCACGAAGGAAAACATCTGGGCGATCAACACCGAGATGGATTATCACGAAGAGAAGGCGGAGAAGTAGCGCGCCGAATACCTGCCTTGGGCGCCCCGGCCGGGCGCGATGCGAATGATAGAGTGAGGTGTGATGAAGGTGAACAGACGAGGGTCTGTGGCAGCGTGTGTATTTTGCGCGACGCTAACGGCAGGATGGCTGGCGGCATGCTCAGGAATGCTGGCGGCACAACCGACAGGGAAGGATTCTGCAACGCCGGAAAGCGTGTGTGAGCCGGCGACGCTGGGTTCACCGTATATTCCGGTGGATAGTTGGGTCTATCCGGCGATGCTGCGGCTGTATTCTCTCGGATACGTGAACACCGTGTACCTTGGCATGCGGCCCTGGACGCGCGCGAGCGTGATGCGGATGCTGGAGCAGGCCGGAGATCTGATTGAGGACGCCGAAGGCAATGGTGACGCGGGCGCCGGGGAAGCGACGCGAATTTACGATGCCTTGAACCGCGAGTTGCACTTGGACATGGAAGGCCCGTGCGGACCGCATAAGGGAAGCGCGCGTATTGAGTCGGTTTATGAAATAGGGAGAGGCATCAGCGGGACGCCGCTGCGCGACAGTTTTCATCTGGGGTCGACGGTCATTAACGACTATGGCCGTCCTTATGAAAATGGATTCAACGATTACACGGGCGCCAGCGGATATGCGTCGGCAGGAAGGTTCGCGGCGTATGCGCGCTGGGAGTTCCAAGGAGTTCCGTCGGCTGTCGGGTATTCTACGGCGCTGGCGGCGGCACTTTCGTGCGCGACTTGCACCGACTTCGGAAATGGAAACATCGATCTCTTTCATGGCGATGGGATTCCCTTTCTGAATCCATCGACAGGCGCGCCCTACCCGCAGGCGACGATTCCGTTGGGGCCGATTGCAACGACGACGCGGCTGAATCTGCTGGAGGGATATGTCAGCTATCAGGTCCTCAGTCATGTAGTGTCATTCGGGAAACAAGACGAATGGCTGGGGCCGGGGATGGGCGCAAGCATGGCCTATTCAAACAACGCAGAAAACATCTATGCCTTCCACATCAATCGCGTCGAGCCGCTGTGGGTTCCGGGGTTGTCGATGATCACGGGCCCGTTCCGCTACGAGTTCCTGGTGGGCGAATTGCGCGGGCATACGTTTGTGCCCAACTCTGCGTACACTCCAAATTCCGGCACACAACCGAACGTCTTCAATCCGGGGAATCCCTGGGTGCACGTGGAAAAGATCAGCCTGAAGCCAACGAAGAATTTCGAGCTTGGATTTGAGCGGACGGCGATGTTCGGCGGCGAGGGGCACGAGGGAGTGAGCCTGCATTCGTTCCTGCGGAGCTTCTTCAGCCTGAGCGCCGGAGGCGGAGCGCAGAAGAACGGGAACACCGATCCGGGTGCTCGCTTTGGAGCATTCGACGCTTCGTATCGTCTTCCATTCATGCGGAACTGGCTCACGTTTTATACCGACGGCGAAGTCCACGATGATGTGTCACCCATCGATGCGCCGCGGCGGGCTTCATGGCGGCCGGGGCTTTACTTGTCGCATGTGCCGGGAATACCGAAACTCGATGTGCGGTTGGAAGCCGCAATGACGGATCCGCGTGTTACCACCAGCCAGGGCGGGCGGTTCATGTATTGGGAGTACATCGAGAGACAGGGCTACACCAACCAGGGGCAACTTTTTGGAGACTGGATCGGGCGCGAGGACAAAGGCGGACAGGCATGGATTACCTACCATTTGAGCGGCAACGAATGGATCCAGGTGAGCGCGCGGAATCAGAAGGCCGACAAGGATTTTATTCCTGGTTCGGCGACGCAGACGATTGGAAACTCGGACGTATTGATTCCAGGCGGAACAACGCTGAACGACTTCGGAATACAGGCGGTGAAGCGGATCGGGAAAGACCTGGAAGTGAACGGCAGCTTCACGCTGGAGCACTGGAAGGCACCTATCTATTTGCCGGGGCAGCAGACGGTGACCACGACCAACATTCAATTGACGTGGTATCCGCAGCGGAAGGTAAGCTTCTAGAGCAGCTCATCCATAAGGCTGCGCGGCGTCGTTCTGAGGACCGCGGACGGCCATTCCGACACAAATAAGACGACATGCCGGGCGAAGGTGCCGTAGTAGACTGTACAAAATCGATTTGCCCGAGTAAGGATTTTATGTCTCGAATCAACCCGTACGTTGTCTTGCTGACGCTGATTGCCACGCTGGGCGGATTGCTGTTTGGGTATGACACGGCCGTGATCAACGGCGCGGTGGACAGCCTGAAGGCGTATTTCATCGATCCACGATTTGCGGATTTGGCGAACCCGGCCCAAGCCAACGCTGCGAATTCGCTGCTGGGGTTTGTGGTTTCGAGCGCGTTGATCGGATGTATCATCGGCGGTCTGATCGGCGGATGGGTGAGCACCCGCGTGGGCCGCAAGCGCGGATTGATTGTGGCGGCGGTCCTGTTCCTGATTTCGGCGCTGGGAGCGTCGGCGCCGGAGTTTCCGTTTGCGCCGATTGGCCACGGCGGGCCGGGGTACATGGCGAATTTTGTTTTCTACCGCATTCTCGGCGGGATCGGGGTGGGGCTGGCGTCGATGCTGTCGCCGATGTATATCGCGGAGATTGCGCCGCCGAAAATGAGGGGAAACCTGGTGGCGTGGAACCAGTTCGCGATCATCTTCGGCATGATGGTGATTTACTTCGTCAATTTTGGCATCTCGAAGTCGGGCAGTGGCGACGCCTGGCTGAACACGATCGGCTGGCGGTATATGTTTTTGTCGGGCGCCATTCCGGCGGGCTTGTTTCTGCTGCTTCTGTTCTTAGTGCCGGAGACTCCGCGCTACCTGATGCTGCGAGGGAATGAGAGCGGAGCACGTGCGGTGCTGGCCAAGCTGGTGACGGCGGAGGAAGGCGAGAGAGAAATCGCGGAGATTCGCGCATCGCTGAGCGAGCATCACTCGGGCAAGCTGTTTTCGTTCGGCGTGCTGCTGGTGTTTATCGGCATCATGCTGTCGGTGTTTCAGCAATTTGTGGGAATCAATGTCGTGCTCTATTACGCGACGGACATTTTCAAAGGGATGGGGCTGACCACGAATGCCTCGCTATTCCAGACGATCATTGTGGGCGCGGTGAATCTGGTCTTCACGATCGTCGCGATTCTGACGGTGGATCATTTCGGCCGCAAGCCGCTGCAGATCATCGGGGCGCTAGTGATGGCGGTGAGCATGATCGCCCTGGGCACGGAGTTCTGGATGGGTGGAAAGGGGATGGGGGCGCTGGTTTGCATGCTGGTGTACACGGCGGGCTTTGCTGTTTCTTGGGGGCCGGTGACCTGGGTGCTGCTGAGCGAGATCTTCCCGAACCAGATTCGCGGGAAGGCCATGGCTGTCGCAGTTGCGGCGCAGTGGATTGCGAATTACCTGGTGAGCTGGACATTCCCAATTCTCGACAAGAACCCGGCGCTGGTGGCGCATTTCAATCATGGGTTCGCGTATTGGATATATGGAGTGATGGGCATTCTGGCTGCGCTGTTCATGTGGAGGATTGTGCCGGAGACGAAAGGCCGTTCGCTGGAACAGATGGAAGCGCTGTGGAAGGCGGCGGAGTAACGGGGCGGCCGAGAAAGACGGACGGGTGTAAAATCCTCTTTCCGAAATATCCATATAGAAGAGGCGGGCTATGCAATACCGCAAATTTGGCGGGCTGGATTGGAAGGCGTCGGTCCTTGGCTTCGGATGCATGCGGTTGCCGTCAACCGACGGCCAGCGCGGCAGTGCAAATATCGACGAGGCAGAAGCAATTCGCATGCTGCGGCACGCCATCGAGGATGGCGTAAATTACGTGGATACCGCATATCCGTATCACGACGGCAGAAGCGAGATCGTAGTGGGCAAGGCGCTGCGGGACGGATATCGCGAGAAAGTGCGGCTGGCCACCAAGCTGCCGACGTGGCTGGTGCAGGGGCCGGCGGATTTCGACCGGTATCTGAATGAGCAGCTGGGCAAGCTGCAGACCGACCACATCGATTTCTACCTGATTCACTCATTGAACAAGAATTACTGGGCAAACGTTGTTGTGAAGCACGATCTGCTCCGCGAGGCGGAGCGGGCGCTCGCTGACGGGCGCATCGGGCATTTGGGTTTTTCTTTTCACGACGACTACGAGTGCTTTGCAGAGATTGTGAACGCGAGCGAACTGTGGACGTTCTGCCAGATCCAGTACAACTACATGGACGTGGAGAACCAGGCCGGCACCCGCGGATTGAAGCTGGCCGCGGACAAAGGTTTGGCGGTCGTGGTGATGGAGCCGCTGATGGGAGGGCGCCTGGCTGATCCGCCGCCGGCGATTCGCGAGACGATGGCGAGCGATCCGCTGAAGCGCGGTCCAGCTCAACTGGCATTGGAGTGGGTGTGGGATCAGCCGGAAGTGACCGTCGTACTGAGCGGCATGAGCACATTGGAGCAGGTAGAGGAGAACCTGCGATTGGCTGAAGCAGCGCAGCCGGGAAGGCTCGGTGAGACGGAGCATGCGCTGGTTGCGCGGATTCGCGAGCAGTACAAGGCGCGCGTCACGATCCCGTGCACGCAGTGCGGCTACTGCATGCCGTGCCCGAATGGCGTGAACATTCCGGTGAATTTCGATTTCTTCAACTACGCGCATACCTACGATGACCTGGGTGCGGCGCGCTTCCGCTACAAGTTTGTGCTGAAGGAAGAACAGCGCGCGAGTGCATGTATCGATTGCGATTCGTGCGAGGGGCTATGCCCGCAGCAGATCCCGATCTCCGAGTGGATGCCGAAAGTGGCGGAGCTGCTGGGCGCGTAGCGGATCGGCAAATCAGCAAGCCAGCGAATTACCGGTGGAGACGCCCACCCTTCCGGCAAAGCGCACTTGAAGGATGGATAGGCCGCGTGATTTGAAATTCTCCGATGCCAAAGACCAGGAACGCGCGGTATAATCGCGCCGTTCCCCCAGTTGAAAAGGGATTCCTGGTCCAGGTGGTTCCCCCAAGGAGAATGATATGCACGTGAGAACGATCGTTCCGGCGAGCCTGGCCTGCGTGTTTCTTCTTGCCGGTTGCACTCCCGCAGCACCGCCGGCTCCACCCGACACGCGTGCCGCAGACGCGCAAGCGATCCGCGACCTGGAAACGGCGTGGTCACAGTCAGCTGCAACAAAAGACGTCGACAAGATCACCTCGTACTACGCGGACGATGCGTCAATTTTCATGACCGATACGCCTGTCATTACCGGCAAGGCAAATATTGTGAACGCATTCAAGCCGCTCGTTGCCGACAAGAACTTTTCTTTGTCTTTTACCACAGACAAAGTGGTGGCGGCCAAGTCCAGCGACATGGCGTACAGCCAGGGCAAATACGTCATGACGTACACGGACCCGAAGACGAAAAAAGCGGTCAGCGAGAACGGCAAGTACGTGACCGTCTACATGAAACAGGACGACGGAAGCTGGAAGGCAGTGGCCGACATCACTAACGCGGACGGGCTAGCGACGCCGGTCAAGTTGAGCACGCAGAAGCCTCTTGTCCCAATGAAGGCGAAGTAGCGCCGAGGACCGAGGGCCGCGGAACACAAAACTTCACTGCGCGTCGCTCAGGACCGATGTTGGGTTGCGAGGAGGATGGCTGTGTGCCCGACGGACGTACGAGTCCGTAGCCGCTTGTCATGAGCCATCTGCAAAACGAGTTCCATCTTGTGAGGGCCGTGTGTTAGGCCCCGCAGCCGCGAGATAATCTGAGGCGTTGCCGGGAAGCACCTGGCAAAGATCTGCTATGTAAAAAATGCCGATTTTGAAGAATTTTGCCATGTGACACGGTCGGGAATGACAGGCAAACTATGTCGATCCAGCAGCTTGCCGATGGGGGCGATTGGAACAGCACTTGCAGGGATAAGGACGTACCTAGAGTGTCAATTCCCATCGTTTCCACAGGAGGCACGTATGTTGGAGTCTTCTCTTCTGCCAACCATGATGAGCCCGGGGCGCGTGGCGGCAATTGGCGCGGTTGTGGTGGCCGGCGGGATTCTCGGCGGCTACGCCATTCATGAACACAACGCTGCGCAGATCGCCGCAATGCAGAATGCGCAGACCACTGCTGTGCTGAGTGCGACGAAGCAACAAGTGAGCGATCTCACAGCGAAGGTGAACCAACTGGTGGCGCGCGAGGAAGCGCGGCAGGCGCCAGCGGAATCGCCGGCGCGCACTGTGCGGACGTCGTCCTCGCGGCCGTCGCCGGCGCGTCGCATGCGGGAGGATCCGCGGTTCAAAAAGATGCAGGCGCAGCTCGATGCGCAGGGCAAGGAGATTGACCAGACGCGCAGCGACCTGGCCAGCACGCAGGGCGACCTGGTGAACACGCGGACCACGCTGACGGGCTCGATTGCGCATACGCATGACGAACTGGTGCTGCTGGAGAAGAAGGGGCAACGCGACTTTAGCGAATTCGACATTGTGAAGTCGAAGGAGTTCCATCGCGAGGGACCGATTGAGGTTCGGCTAAAGAAGGCCGACAGCAAACACCAGTTTGCCGACATGGAGCTGCTGGTGGACGATCGCAACCTGACGCAGAAGCACGTCAATCTATATCAGCCGGTGATGTATTCCACGCCTGACAGCCCGCAGCCCGTGGAAGTGGTGATCAACTCGATCAGCAAGAACCACATTCATGGGTATGTGAGCGCGCCGAAGTACCGGCAGTCCGATCTGGCCGCAATGGAGGCTGCCAACGAGAATGCGGCCGGCCAGGGGCAGGGAAGTGCGGCAGCGAATGAGCCGCCGGTGCGGCAAAAGCTGCCGGTCCCTGAGCCATAGCGGAGGCGGATCGCGGCAACGTTGAATTCGGATTTTCGATGTAGCGAACTGATGGTACGGCAACGGAGAAGACCAGAGATCCCCGGGGAAAGTTCCCGGGGATTTTTGTTTGTGCGGTGGTTGACCCAAAAGCCGAAAACGAAGCCGTATTGAAGTTGAGAGTTTGCCGTCTCCGTGGTTGTCGGAAGAGGCAGAGGAGGAGGTCGACCCATCCCGCGTTGTCGCTCAGAGAACTCAGCGGGAATTCGGAAGCCAGTACAAACACCGGGCCGAACGGATACTGGGTGGCAATCCAATGACCTCCGCCTGGCGTTGTCTACGCCGTTTTGGGGGATTGGAGTTCAGGCCTCTGCCTGTGGGGAAGATGCTCTGTGTCCGTTCCTCTTAGCTTTTGGAGCCTAAGGCGGGGACGAGCGGATCTGCGTAGAAAGTTCTGTCTAAAAAATCAGACCCGCCGGTATAATATAGAGTGTCGATAGAAATTGATTCCGCTCAGTACGGGCGGCCGCAAACCTTGCAGTCGTTCGATGAGTCTCTGCAAAGACGTTTTCCCGATTCGCGCCGCACCGCTTCCTCTCTGATGGCCATACTCGAACACCTGCCATTCCAGATTCGGCGGGAGTTGAAACACGGGGGCTGGACGAAGGCTGCGGAGTTAACCAAGGTCGCGCGTTCGGACGGCAAGGACTTTAATTGTGCAGCATGGATGCACAAAGCCCGCTCCTTGCCCCGGGGATCAGTTCCAACGCGCGGTGGACAAACATCTCACCGGCAAGGACACCGAACCGACCGAGATCATCGACTTCAAGCTCTATCAGAGCCAGGTCCCCGTGATCGAGCAGGCCATTGAGACGGCAGCCCTGATGCTGGGTACATACAAATCACGCGGCGATTGTCTGGAGATGATCTGCGCGGATTTCTTTGTGCGTCGAACGCCAAAGGCATCGAGCCGGGCCTCTGTGCTGAGAAGGGGCAGGTTGTTTTGGATAGCCTGCGCTGCAATCATGCGATCAAACGGAGCAGCGTGAGGGCCTGGATGCCAAAACCAACGCCGCAAGGTGGGGCACCTCGCTTTCAAGGACAGGCAAGTGCTTTTCGAATATGACGCCTCATTCATCACTTCGGGCGTGGAGATTTCACCGATCAAACTTCCCCTCAGGCCTGGCGTAGCCGTCGCCGACACCGCGATCTTCGAGGGTCTGTTCGGGGTATTCAATGACAGCCTGCCGGACGGATGGGGCCGCCTTCTGCTCGACCGCACGTTCGAAAAACACGGAACACCCACCAGCAGTGCAGTGGTTGACACCCTCACCGCATATCAGAACTGATAGAACGAGAGCTCGTTGTTGCTCGCAGCAGGTTTAGCGCTGAGTACGTACATGTAAGGCGCGCTATATGCCGCCGGGCTCACGTTTATGGATCCGTTGTAAATGGTGTACGTCAACGCATTGGGATTCGACGCATTTACCTCCACCATTCCCGGCGTGCCGCCTCTTGAGGTGTTGCCGATCATGAACAAATTGTTCCCGACCGGCACAATTGACGGGCCGGGAACATCGTTAAGAGTCGTCACAATGGCCTCTAGCAGCACTGGGTTCTGCGAGTTCGTGATGTCGAATGAAGCAACGACCATGTTGCCTACGAAACCCGAGTTGATGTCGTAAATGCCCGTGTTGTCTCCAACCACAACGGCCGTGTTTCCCTGAACAGCTACGCCGGTCGCATGAGACATTTGAGGAACGGTGACACTGGTTGTGATCGCCAGTGCCGACAGATTCGCGTCGTTCACCACGACAAGTTGCCCGTTCACAGTCGGGCAGGACGGATTCTCTTCATTCCCTCCAGCAGCGTTGCTTGAGGCAATGAACGCCGTGGTGCTGTTCACGATGAGGCCCTGATAGATCGGATAAGGGCCGCCGGCATACTGGTCATTCGGGACTGGAGTTGTGCCGGTGAGTGTGCAAACTCCATCCGTGTAGTTCCCCGTCGGGATATTCGTGCTATCGTTGCATGCGCCGTTCGATGAATTAGTTCCACCGCAGGGGTAAAGGTCGCCGACATAGGACACGCCTTCCGTGGTGGACGCGTTTGTTAGATCGAGGCCCCAGACATCGCCTTGCTCGCCAACAATGAAATTGGAGTAAGGATTGCAGAGTGTGGTGTGCTGAAGCATCAGTGCCGAGTTGCCCTGCACCAGAAGGCCGAAACTGTCAGGCCGGTCGATCGACACAGTGCTGCCTACCTGCGTGGGGATCGACGGCGCAGGCAATGTGTGGGTAGTGAATCACGGCAACAGCCTTAGCGAGTTAGAAGCGATCCACACGACCCCAACGCCGCGAGCAATCCTGCTGCCGAGTTCGTTCCCGATCCCGGATTCCCGCCCACGGCGTACAGGTATACCTGCGCATTCCCGCTCGGGCAGGTATAGTCGCCCGTGATGGTGAATACTCCACTTGCATTGGTTGTCACGTAGTAATTGCCGCTACCGTCTACCGTTGTTCCGCCCGCGCTGGTCAGCAGGGAAGTCGATGCGCCTCCGGCTCCCGCTGTGTTCGCTGCGTAGAGGTACACGCTCGCACCCGCAATCGGCTGCTGTCCGCCGTTCACTACGCCCGATAGGCCTGTTCCATGCACCGTACTTGCGGGCACATTCGTTCGATTCACCTTTGGCGTGCCAACACACCCCGATATTCCCAATGCACACGACAGAAACCCGATTCCCAAAGGGACTCGCAAGGCAAAGTCTCCTTTCCTCCACCCGTCTCGCGAGTGGAGGTCATTTCATTCCATATGTGCCGGGAGGGGCGCCTTGTGAGCAAAACAAGACTGCGCTTTGTATACCACATTGCTTCAGAATCATTCAATGAAAATACGCAATGACCGCAGACAGTTCACCACACGAAGCATCGCTTGGCACACTCTGTCTAATCGGTCGTCGCCACCAACGCGCGTTGTCCGTTGCGCCGCGAGAGCTCTTCGCGGATTTTCCATAATTCCTGAATTGATCAATGCCAGACATGATTGAAACGGTCAAAGAGCGCTAAGTCCTGATATCACCAACTGAGCTGATCGGTAAAGCGAAGCCGACCTTTCAGTACTAATCCGAAAGCTCGACGAGTGCCTCGGCGAGTTTGCGCTCGTTCAAGGGCCTGCTACCTCCAGTTGCCCATCAGCACAAACGGTGCCCAGTAATATGGGTGCGCGTAACCGGCTGGTCCAGCCCGCTTGCCTGATTCATTCTCCACGGCACTCACGCCCCTGCCGCTCGCTTCGGACTGCGGCGCCGCCTTGCCGTGCAACAAGTCCAGTTGCGCTTCACGCAGTGCCTCGACCTTCGTCACGCTGCCTTTGCCGCCGGCCCATCGCTTGTAAAAGTCAGCCATTAGCGCGCCCGTGCTCGCGTCGTCCACCTCCCAGAGCGTCGAGATCACCGCTTTCGCTCCCTTGCCCAGCGCTGTCGTTCCAAGGCCATCCACCTCACGTCCATTGCTCGCTACCCCACTCATCCCAGTTTCGCACGCTGAGAGAGTCAGCAGCTCCGTGTCGTTCAGCGACAGGTTCGGGTTGTCGTTAAACTCGGCTACCGTTAGGTGAAATCCTTTGCTCGGATCGTCTTTGCCTGCCAGCAGCAGGTACGACTGCCGATCATCCCCCGGCTTAAACACAAAATGGCTCGCGATGTGCACCACCGCGTGCTGGGCGCTTAACTGGTCCTCCATCGCCTTTTCGGTGAAACTGTTGTCCAGCAGGATCGTTCCGGGAAGTACTCCGTTCGCGCCCTGCACGTGTGGGTCCTTCACAACCTCATCCAGCTCGCCAACCACCGCTTTCAACTCAGGCAGGTCAGCTTCATACTTGCGCGAAATCCCCATTGCCGCAGCGCTCAAATTGCTGAAGTCCGGCTTTTCGCTGAGGTGCGGAATGCTCACCGGGGTAATGGTCACGGTGTTGTAGTTCTCAACTACGTAGCTCTTGCCATCGAAGAGTGCAGCCATGGGAACATAGCGCAGCGCGCCGTCAAGAGACCATACGAGCGTTTCCGCATGTGCCAGGTCCAAGTCCTTTTTCACCGGGCCAATCAGAATCCTGTACAGCTCCTGCGCCGCGGGTCGCGGGTCGCTCGACGGGTTTCGAAGCAACTGATCAAGCGCTGCAATTCTCTTGTTCAGATCCTGCTCGGTAATCGGAGATTCGCGCGCTACCCTTGTCGATCCGGTAATCACGATGATTCTCGTCCGATCCTTCCCTACCATTGTGTAGAGGGCGACCGTATGCGGCATTTTCGCAAGCGCCTGATTCAGTTCGTTCACATGTCCGCTGACGGCCGCCAATTGCTTGTTGGCATCGCCGTTGACAGCGAACAGGGTGTACAGGCGCTTGTAGTAATCGCTCAATCCCTGATTTGCCGCCTCAATCTGGTCCGAAAGCTGCTTGTATCTGGCTTCCTGCTCCGCGGAGCGTTGAGAGATCTTACGCAACTCGGCCCATTCATCGCCCAGCGCAACAATTTGCACAGTGGATTTTTGATAATCGTCTTGCGCCTTCTGCTCTGCGGGCGTCAGCGCCAGCGGGCTCATGGTGTTCGCCGATTCTCCGCGCGTGTAATCCGAATACTCCTGCTGCTTCAGCAAATCCAGCACCTGCTGTGCTTCGGGCAGCCGGCCCTGGGCGATCAGCAGATCGGCCAAACCGTGATAAAAGTCTTCTTTCGAAAGCAGGAACCCGCCCTGCACTCCCTTGTCCAGCCCCTGGATGTTGCTCCGCATCTGCTGTAGCAGGTTGACGCCCAGCTTGCCGTAAAAGATTGCCATCGCCGGCTTCGCCGCCTTCAGGCTGATCATCAGCTCGTTCAGAATCATGGATTGCAACAGCGGGCTGCCGACATCCGCCGCAATCGGCAACGCCTGCTTCAAGTATTCCTGTGCCTTCCCGTTTTGCCCGAGCTCGTCGTACACTGCTCCCATCTCATCCAATGTGAGAGCTTCCATCGCAGGGCTGCCCGCCTGGCGCCCGATCGGCCGTGCCTCATTCAATGCCTCAAGCGCCTTCTGCTTCTCGCCCAGCCCGGCATATGCATAGCCGGTAACTGTCAGAGAATATGCCTCGTTTACATGGTCGTCGATTTCTTTCTCGAGTGGCCCAGCTTGGTTCAGATACTCAATAGCCTTCTGCCACTCCTTCAGCCTGACGTAAGCGAATCCGATGTTCGTCAGCACCTTCACGGTTCCGTATTTGTCGCCTGTTTCCCGATACAGCGACAGAGCCCGATTGAAATATTCGATCGCTCTTTCGTTGTCGCTCAAAGTCATATAGACAAGTCCCACGTTGTTCAAGGCACCGGCTCCGCCATCGGTGTCCTTCGCCTGTAAATAGAGGGGCGTCGCCTGGTTATAAAAATCAAGCGCTTTTTCACCCTGGCCGAGAGCGGTATAAACGTTGCCGAGGTTGTTCAGCATGTCGGCCTGGTCGCCGACATCGCCTTGATGTTTGAAAAGCGGCAGCGCCTGGTTGTAATAGTCGAGCGCCTTCTTAAGATCGCCAAGCTCGTAATATGCACTGCCAAGGTGGCTCAATGCGTGTGCCTCATCTTCCTCCTCACCGAGTGCGCGAGAGATATCGAACGCCTGCTTATAGACATCGGGTAACTTCTTGTTCTCCCCCGTTAAGAGATAGACCGCGCCGACTCCGGTCAATGACCTCATCTCGCTCTCGCGATCGCCGGTCTGACGAGCGAGGCTCAAAGCTTCGTTGAAGTTCTCCAGCGCCTTGCGCGGTTGCCCCAGAGCCAGGTAGACGAGGCCTAGTCCTCTCAGTGCTTCGTTCTGTTTCCGGCGATCACCGGTCTCGCGATAAAGCGCCAATGCTCGCGTCCCAAATTCCAACGCCTTCTCGTTGTCCTTGAGGTTCGCGTAGCCTGTGGCCATCGCGGCGCAGGTATTTGCCTCGCCCTCTTGGTCGCCAATCTCGTGAAATATCTTGATCGCTTGTTCGGCATCTTGCCTCGCTTCATCGACAGAACCGAGAGCGGCAGTTGCAACTCCCAATCGCAGCAGGGCCGTCGCCTCAAGATCCCTGTCGCCCACTTTTCGTGCAAAGGCCAGCGCCTTTTGCTGAAGTTGCTGCGCGGTCTTCCATTGGCCCACGATGCCCGTCAGCCAGCCGATCCCCTCCACAGTCGCGGCCTGGCCAGACGCATTGCCGGATGCTTTTGTCAGATCCAGCGCCTTCTGGTAGGTCTCCGCTGCTTTTTCAGCCTTGTTTTGCTCAACGTAGCAGCCTGCCGTTCCGTTCAGCGCCATTGCTTCTTCATGCGCATCCCTGGCTGCCTGGGCTTGCGTAAGTGCTAGGCCATAGATGTCCAGGGCCTTCTCGCATTCGGAGATATTGAAATAGAAATCGCCAATCCCGTTCAGCGCCGATGCCGTGGCTTTTTCATCGCCCGCCGCTTGCGCCGCTTTCAACTCGCTTTGCAGCTTGTCGAGCTTGGCCTGAACCTCGGCGGGCAGCGAAAGGCTTGCGCCCGTGCTGGCATTGCCGCTTCCTTGTTGCGCGCAAACCGGCAGGCCTAAAGCAAAAGCGATCGCGAGTAAAGCGGCGGCAGAGGAAAAGGTAATGGGAAGACCTGAAATGCTGCGCATGCGCACGCCCTGACTTTTGGCCGATGGGGTGCGCGGAAGATGGGGAAATGCGAGCCCCTACCGGAAGATCGGAGGGAAGACTGACCGCAGTGTAATTTCAGCTTTCTCCGCGTGTCAATGACAGTTCGTTGGCGTGCCTTTCGAGCGATTGGCGCGGAAATCTTCGGAAAAACACCGATCTGGGTTGCGCTTCTCGGCTCCAAGAGCAAATGCAAATGTTGGTTGAGGAGAAAAGGCCAAAGCTCTCATGGAGCGCGTCTCTGGGATGGATCTCGACGAATAGTCCTCGGAAACGCTCCAGGCTCCGGAAGCCTCCTCGGACCGCAGCACGGCGGGAAAGCACAAAATTCCAGTCGCAATGCCGATTTTTCGTTACGTATCTACCGTCGGCGAGCGACTTGGCGATTTGGCGTAAAGCCACAATTCCTCCCGGCTACATGCCCATATTCGAGGGCAAATTCGTCGTCAAGGTCAGGGGCCTCTCCGACAACGGAGAACGGGGCTCGTCGATGTGCATGGTCGCCCAATTGGACTGCTCATGTCCAGAACTCCGTCGGTCAGACGATATCAACCGTTGAGGGGCTCGCCCCCGCGTTGCAAAATCCACCTTGGTGTTCTAAACTTCGCCGGGATCAGTAGTTAGAACTCGAAGTGGCGCAAAACGAGGGGGCGAAAGTGCCGCCATCCTCTATGCAAGAGCGACCCACCGCAGTTCCCACCAGCCGCGTCGAGGACGCGCTGGAGCGACTTCTATGCTCAGCATCCTTAGAGCATTCCCCACAGCTTCAGCGGTTTCTTCGATTCATCGTCGCGGAGACATTGGCAGGTCACGGAGACCGCCTCAAAGAGTATGTCGTCGGTGTAGAGGTATTCGGGCGACCCAGCGGATATGATCCCCGCCTGGACTCACTTGTTCGCGTGGAGGCGAAACGCCTGCGCGAAGCAATCGAGAACTACTACGCTGATGAAGGCAAAGAAGAACCGGTCCGAATCGATTTCTTGAAGGGCTCATATATTCCCTCCTTCCGGATGAACAGGGTGGAGAAACTTGAAGGGGTTTCGAATCCAGTAAGACGCCACCCGGTTTACTTCTGGGCACCGGTCGCAGTGGCTGCCCTAACCGTGATTGCCCTCACGTTCACTATCGTCCGCCTCCAGCGCCAAAAGCCTGTCGTCCCTGTGATTCGCACCGTTGCAGTGCTTCCTTTCGACAATCTCAGTAGCGACCCCGCCAATGAATACCTCTGCTTCGGCCTTGTAGACGAGATCACGACCGATCTGGCTAAAAACGAGCGCCTTCACGTGATTGCTCGGACGTCTTCTTCCCATTTCAGCCGCAAGGACGACATTGCGGCGATTGCGAGGCAACTAAAGGCTGATGCGGTCCTTGAAGGCAGCGTGAGCCGTGTGGGAAGCCACATCCGAATTTCTGCGCAACTCATCAACGCAGGCGATTCGCTCCACCTGTGGGCTCAAACCTATGATCGACAAGGCGCCGACCCCTTGCAGATTCAGAACGAGATTTCTCGGGCTGTTGCCAGTGGTGTCGCGATACGCCTGGGTGTGCCCAGCGGAAAGAATGCATTGACGCCCCGCTATAGCACGAGTCCGATGGCAAATGAGCTTTACTGGAAGGGCGTTTACTTTCGCACGCAACGTGGGAAGGAAAACTGGAGACAGGACCTGGAAAAGAGCGCATCCTTCCTTGAGCAGGCCATTCAGCACGATGAATTTTTTGCGCCAGCTTACGATGTGCTCTCTGATGTCTACATGAATCTCGCCTTCGAGAGCAACGGCGGTCCGATCACGGAGAACTACGTTACGCGCTGCCGTAACGCAGCCAATCGCGCCATTGAACTCGACAGCAGTTCTTCTGAGGCGCATGTCTCCCTGGCCGTCGTCCAGGCCTTCTACGATTGGGATTGGCCCGCAGCGGAAAAGAACTTTATTCGCGCGTTGGAGCTCAATCCCAACAACGCCAAAGCGCATGCCTGGTACGCGCTCACTCTGCAACCACAGCGGCGATTTGACGAAGCAGTTCTGCAGGCGCAAAAGGCCATCGAGCTGGATCCGCTTTCGTTCCAGGTGAGCAATGTTCTCGGCGTATCTTACTACCTTGCCGGCAACAATGAGGAGGCATTAAGATGCGCAAGACAAACTATCCAGATCGATCCGCGGTTCGCCGTCGCTTACGCGCTAAGTGGGATGGCTCTTGAGCAGCAGCGCAAATACGAGCTTGCCATTGCCGAATATCAGAAAGGCCTTCAGCTTGCGCCCGGGCACTCTTTTCTTCAGGGCAGACTCGGTCATGCTTACGCTATGGCCGGGCGTCGAGATGATGCTCGGAAACTGCTCAAAGAGATGCTCGCTAAGCGCGACGCCAATAACCTCTCCGATCTGCACATTGGCTATACCTATGCCGGACTGGGAGATGCGAATGCGCTCTTCGACCAGCTCGATCGTGCGTATCGACGGCGCGATCCGGACCTGCCCTACATCAATGCCGATCCCATCTTCGACGCCTTCCGCGCAGATTCGCGCTTTGCAGGCATGCTGCAAAAACTCGGCCTGCCGAACTAGCACGATCCTGATTTAACCGTTACTTCAGCCCACATCATCGCTGCTAAGGTGTTGCAACTACGGCAGAAAGCGCTCCGCGTTTTTGTAACTCCGTTTAACTGGTCTTCTGCAGCCGACTGCCGCAAATTTCTCGCGTGATGTTGGCCGCTAGCCCATGGACCGCAGGGCTGTTCTGGTCCAGTCCGGAAACCGTCCATAGTCGCTGCGTCCGCCCAAGGACTCAGACATGAGGTGGCTGAGCTTATTGCTGTTCGCTGCGGTGAGCCTTACGCAGGCAGGCTGCGGGAACGGTAATCGGGAGGCTTCAGTCGAAGCTGACCAGCCGAACCCGCCGGTGTCGGTCAACATTATCGAGTCCTCTGTCACAGTTGAAGTCGCCACAACGTTCCAGTTTCATTTTGATGTTTCTAACGCCACATACCCCACCTGCGCCTGGACCGTTAACGAGGTGGCTGGGGGAAACTCAGCTTTCGGCACCATCACTGACGAGGGCCTCTACACCGCTCCTGCCACAATCCCCACCCCGAACAAGGTCACGGTGAGAGCAACCGCCACGGCCGACACTTCCAAATCCGATACGGCAATCATCACAATCAAACCCAAATTGACGATTTTGCCAGCGACTCCAACCGCGAGAACCAGAGTCGCTAATCGGCTCTCCAGCAGGCGCACCAAGATCAACCCAAAATCCACGGATTTGCCGAAACAGACGCAATAGGAGGAATTATGCGCAGGCTATTTTTGGTACTTTCCCCACTTCTGCTTCTACTGTCTTTCTCCGGTTGCGGAGGGGGCGGCGGAAACAATACGACAACGCCGCCACCGGAGGTCGCGATCTCAATTTCGCCCACCGGCCCTTCGGTGAAACTTGGGGCCACCCAACAATTCGTTGCAACTGTGAGTAACAGCACAGATACGGCCGTGGCGTGGACAGTGAGCGGCGGAGGTACGATTTCGTCATCCGGCTTGTATACAGCGCCGGCGAGTGCAACAACTCCAGTGTCAGTCACAGTGAAGGCGACCGCGCACGCCGATACGACTAAGAGCGCTACGGCAACAGTTTCGATTCCACAAGTGTCGCTCACCGTCTCGCCGGGCTCTGCAAACAGTATGCTCGGCGCGACCCAGCAATTCACTGCGACTGTTACGAACGCTACCGACACGAGCGTCACTTGGAGCGCCGCGCAGGCCGGAACGGTCGACGCAACCGGCCTATACAAGGCGCCGAGCAGCCTGACAACTCCCGCTTCGGCAACAGTGACCGCGACGCCCACTGCCGATCCATCAAAGACGGTGACAGTGAATGTGAAGATTCCGGCGGTGTCGGTTGCACTCAATCCCGGTTCGGCGGTTCTGACCAATGGGTTCACGCAGAAGTTCGCCGCAACAGTAACGAATGCCACTGACGCGAGCGTGACGTGGACGATGACAGGCAAAGGAAGCCTGGACAACGCCGGACAATATACAGCTCCGGGGACAATCTCGAGCGGCGACAACGCCATTGTGACGGCAACATCGAACGCCGACACGACGAAATCAATTTCGGCGGCGGTTTCTCTGGAGACGATTTCGCGAACCGTTGGCAGTTACCTGATCATGCCGGATGCGGATTTCAAGAGCCTGACTGTGGATGTGTTCGATCCAGCTACGGGAATGCTGCGGCCGTCGGGCGTGCACTTCGTCGCGCCTGATATGTACACGGCTCCCAACCTTGTTGGAGTACATCCAACGAAGCCGTTTATCTACACCGATGCGGGTATGGTAGGAATCCTGGGATTCACGCTCAGTGCGGACGGCTCAATGACTCTCATTCCCGGATCGCCGTTTTCCGCACCAGCGCTGCGGGCAAATTTCTTCTATGTCACGCCGAACGGCAAGTTCCTGTACGTCCAGAATTGGTACAGCATGATGTGGGGCTGGAGCATCGACCAGACTACTGGCACTCTGACTCCAATTTCGGGTTCTCCCTGGACCAATGGCAGCGACGGGAATGCCATGGTGGCGGATTCCAATTCGAAACATCTATATGCGATGGCCGGAGGAAATTACCAGGATTCGTCCATCAACGTTTTCGACATCGATCCCGACACAGGCATACCAACTCTCGTGCAGACCATCACAACTCCGGGCACTGGCCGGTCAAGCGGGCTGGCGATGGATCCTTCAGGGAAGTTTCTGTACGCTACAGGATTCGACGGTGGCGCGATTGACGGGTTCAAGATTGATGCGACAACGGGGCAGCTCACATTCATCCCGGGGTCGCCATTTGCTGGCGCTGGATATCCAGGAGAGGGCTTGGCAGTCGATCCGCTCGGGAAGTATGTGTATGCAGGAAACCGATTCGGGATTGCGCTGTACACGCTTGACAGCACAACCGGAGCGCTGACGGAGGTGGCCGGCTCTCCATTCTTCTCGGCTTTTGGAGAGAGCTCCGATTTCCATCCAGACCCGACGGGCAACTTCTTGTATACGAATGACGACTTCGCAATGACCGCGCTGAAAGTAGATCGAGTGAACAACCAGCTCATCTTTCTGAACTCGGTTCACAGCCGAACGACGATTGGCACCGGCCGCTGGATACGTTTCGGCATGGCACAGGCGTTTCCGGCGAAATCGCTGACATCGCGATTTGCCTATGTACTTAACAATGCGGACAAGACAATTTCTGCTTACTCGGTGGACGACACGACTGGCGCGCTCTCACCGATTGGAGGAGCCATTTCGACAGGTGGACAGAATCCAGTCGCGATGGCGATGGACTGGTATGGGAACTTCCTGTATGTGGTGAATAAGGACTCGAACACGGTGGCAGGATTCAGGATCAACCAAGCCACGGGCGCGTTGAATGCGATTGCGGGTTCGCCATTTGCAACGGGACCGCAGCCGACCGGTATGGCAGTGGAGGCTACCGGCCGGGTGTTGTTTGTTGGCTCCGCCGGCGACGACTCGCTTACACAATATACGATCAACGCGACCACAGGAGCACTAACCCCGGCAGGGAGCACGCCCACCGGCCAATGCACGGGTACCCGTTCGCTGGTGGCGGACTGGCGTGGCGATTATCTCTACCAGGTGTGCGCCGGCTCGAACAAGACCGCCAGTTATGCTCTGCAGATAACCACCGGTTTGCTCTCTTCGACTTCGCCATACTCCACCGCCGCTTACGGCGGATCGTCGCTCGCGCTCTCACCCTATGGGTCGGCGCCACCGCACGATCCGTATTGGCAGAGCTTCGGCTATTTGGTGAGTTCACCGGACAGGCAGATCAAGCAGTTTACCGTCGGCAACGAAGGTGAGTTGAGTATGATGTCGGTCGGGCCGGTGGGCCCAGACCAGGGCATAGCGCTCGATCCGCTGGGGAAATTCGCTTACGCAACCAACTCGACCGGGAACAACGTTCAAGGCGTGGCCATCAATCCAGTAGACGGCAGTCTCACGGAGATCTCGGGATCAACGTGGAGCACCGGTGTGTTCCCCATCGCCGCCGCAATGGACACAACCGGCCGCTTCCTCTACGTGGTGAATCGCGACAGCAACACGGTCTCCGGCTTTGTTCTCAACTTTGAGACGGGGGCGCTGATGCCAATGGAAGGTCAGACATTTGCAACTGGCAGTAAACCGATCGCGATCTTGATGACGGGAAATGTCCAGTAAGAATCTCCTGAGGGGGCCGGGGAGGAACGGGACCTCCCCGATCTCTTGGGATGCCCACAGGCGGCTAATGCGGACAACTTCTCGAGAGCTAGCTGTGGTTCGAGGACGCCAAGGCTTTGCCCTCGCGAAGTTGGCCAGGGCTCGTTGATGTGCCTGGGCGTGATCTTGCGTTGATGAGAACAGGACTTACCACGCTTCCAGAATTGCTATCGCTGGAAATATGCGTTGGCAATGTCACGCCAATTAAGGTGCATATGACATTCGGCGGCATTAAAATCGAACCGTTGAAGGAGTCCGAGTTTGCCTGAATATCTGAGGAAGGACAGCGACCCCCCGGCTGCAATCGCAAAGAAAGGCTGGCGCTATCACCACGTTGGAATTCCCACTCAGTCCCCGCGTCCTGACGAGGTTCATGTACCCCACTTGCTGATTCACGTAGCGGGGTTTCAAACCAGTCCGTGTGGCGTTCAGTGGATGCGATTTGATCCAAATGCGCCTTATCCCGAGGTGGTCAAGACCATTCCTCACGTAGCGTTCGAGGTGGACGATCTTGCAGCCGCATTGGTTGGACAGGAAATTCTGATTCCAGCAAATAGTCCGAGCGCGGGAGTCAAAGTTGCGATGATCCTTGATCATGGCGCCCCGATTGAGTTGATGGAGTTTTCCACTCCGCAAGATTTAATGGGAGCATAGGCGCACGGCTAGTTGGCAACTACAGGGCAAACCACAAGGATTGCAGGGGCGGCGCGATCGACCACAGTGATACGCACGATTCGAACGAGCCGCACTTCGTCAGCACCAAGTTTTTGATGCAGTGTCTTCTCCTCGGTTCTGGTTATCCTTTCAGTGCGCATTTCAGACATCAGGCTATTCGGCCGATTCAGGATGCACGCATCGCCGTTCCGCTCGAAGCCGCCGGCGTACTTGCGTCGACTGACTAGTTGGTCTAGACTGAAGAGTCGGTCAAGATGTGAGGGCACAGCGATGGTTGCCAAACAACAGGAATTGAGCGAGGAGCGGAAGAACGAGATTCTCGATGCCGCCCTCGAAGTCTTCAGTGAAACAGGATTGCAGGAAGCGAGTGTCGACGATGTCGTCAAACGCGCCGGGCTGAGCAAGGGCACGCTCTACTGGTACTTCAAGAGCAAAGACAGACTGATCAGCGCATTGATCAGGCGCTTCTTCACTCTGGAACTCAACAAGATCAAGAAGCTTCAGCAGGGTAAGGGCGCAGTGCGGGAGCGCCTGCTTCGCTATAGCCGCGAGGTGGAAGATGTCGTCAAGAAGATGCCGCGCGCGCTCACGCTCGAGTTTTACGCCGTGGCTGTCCGGCAGAAGACCGTACGCAAGTTTATGGGAGAACTCTATGTGACCTACTGCGACGAGCTTGCACAACTCTTGCGGGAGGGCGTCGATCGCGGCGAGTTCGTCAAGATGGACACCAGCCAGATGGCCGCCGCAATCACCGGATTGTGTGAGGGATTGATTCTCCTGTGGGCTCTTGAACCGAATGCCTTTCCCTTCGAGAAGTATTTTGAGGTCTCGCTGCGTTGCCTGCTCGATGGGTTCACGTCGAGAGGCAAGGAGGCCTAAGCGTATGAATCTCGAACACCGGGGCAGGAGAAGAGCTGGATTCTTCCAGTCTCCTCGCCGTCTCGTCCAAAGAATCCTTCTTGTCGCCCTTGGCTCCCTACTTTTCAGCGCAATGGATGCGGCCCAATCGCCGGATGCGAGCACGATAATCCTGCGCTCTCAGCAGGCACTTCGTGGCCGGACGGAGCAGGGCGAAGTCAACATGACGGTACGAACGCCCGACTGGCAGCGCACCTTGCAGATGAATTATTGGGCTATCAATCCCGACGAGACATTCATCCGCGTTACCGCGCCGGCCAAAGAGGCGGGCTCCGCAACCCTTCGTCTAGGCAGCAACATGTGGAATTTTCTTCCTTCGGTCGAACGCGTAATCAAGATCCCTCCGTCCCTAATGCTGCAATCCTGGTTGGGAAGCGATTTCACCAACGACGATCTGGTTCGCGAGAGCAGCCTGGTGAAGGACTACGATCACAAGCTTACTGGAGAAGCGATAGAAGGCGGGGATCCATGCTACCGCATCGTTTCCATGCCGAAACCCGACGCTCCGGTCGTCTGGGGACATCTCGTACTTTTCTTGCGGAAGATTGACGATCTTCCGCGACGGGAGGAGTACTACGACGACAAGGGGAAGCTCCAGAAAGTTCTCACTTTTGAGGATATCCGGATGACCCATGGGCGCATGTATCCCATGCGCTGGGAGATGGTTTCGGCGACCAAACCTGGACACGAGACGGTGCTCGTTTACGGCGACCTGAAATTCGACCAGAGCATTCCTGCTTCAGTGTTCACGCGGGACAACCTCCAGCAGCCGTTTTAAGGGGAACGCTACATGATTTTCTTCAGCATGGCCTGGCGGAACATATGGCGGAACCGACGCCGCTCGATCCTGACCGTGATGGTCATCGCCCTTGGCATCACCTTCAACATCTTCATGCGGGGCATTGGAGACGGTTTCCATGAACAAATGGTTGACAACTCGGTACGCGCGGAGATCGGGCACATTCAGGTTCACCGCGCTGGATTTCACGACGATCCCGGCCTGAACAAGACGCTCCCGGATCCCGAAAAAGTGGAACGTGCAATTGGCGCCCTGCCCGATCTGCGCGGCTATTCCCTTCGCATTCTGGGCGGCGGACTCGCCAGTACGGCGGACAACTCGGGAGGAGTTGAGATCCTTGGGGTGGATCCAGCCCAGGAGCAGACGGTCACCACGCTCCAGAACGCCATCGTACAGGGCAAGTATCTTTCGAACGGCGTCCAACGTCCGATTCTCATCGGCGACCGGCTGGCCGCACATTTGAAGGCCTCACTCGACGACAAGATCGTTCTCATGGTGCAGGCCGCCGATGGCTCCATGGGAGCGCAACTGTTTCGAGTTATTGGAATCTTTCGCTCTGGCTCTCCGGAGATGGATGACGGCACGGTCCTCATTCTCCGGTCGGATGCAGAAAGCCTCTTTTCCCTCGGCAGCCGGATCAATGAGGCGGCGATACTTCTCGCTTCCTCGCGCAATGTCGCTTCCGATGTTAGCATCCTGAACCAAAATCTGGCCGACGAACCGGTTGAGATTCTTCCCTGGTGGCGAGTCGAGCCTTTCCTGAGACAGTTCATCCAGCTCGACGACGCCTTCTTCTACATCATCGTGCTGATTCTCTTTGTCGTGATCTCGGTCGGCATTCTCAACACGATCATGATGTCGATCTTCGAGCGGATTCGGGAATTCGGCGTCATGATGGCTCTCGGCACCAAACCGCGGCAGATTGTCCGGCTGGTCGCAGAGGAGGCACTCTTTCTCGGACTCGTAGGAATTGCCGCCGGCAGCGTACTTGGCTCAGCGCTTACGCTGTATTTCGCTCGAATTGGAATCAATCTCTCCTCCTTCAGCTCCGGGGCCGCGGCGCTGGGTATTACATCCAGCCGGGTTTTTGCTGAACTCACTTCTGGGAACCTGATTTTTTCCAATCTGGCCGTATTGCTGGTGGTGTTGCTCGTCTCCATCTATCCAGCGATCCATGCCGCCCGCTTGCGGCCCGTGGAGGCCATTCGCCATGTCTGAGCAGAATCCAAACCTCGTCGAAGTCCAGCACGTCTCCAAGACCTACCGGGATCATGTCGATGTCCACGCGCTGCGCGATGTCACTCTCACTCTTGAGTCCGGCTCGTTCGCTGCCGTCGTTGGCCCCTCCGGATCGGGCAAGAGCACTTTGCTTAATCTGCTGGGCGCTCTCGACCGGCCCGACGAAGGAACGATCAGGATCGCCGGGACGGACCTGGTCGCTACGCCGTCTGGCGAACTCGCCGATTTTCGCCTCCACAATATTGGCTTTGTCTTTCAGGCATTCAACCTGCTGCCCGTTCTGAGCGTGGAGGAGAATCTGGAGTTTGTGGCGAACCTGCAGGGAAAACCGAAAGGCGAGCGCCGCTATCGCGCCGACGCGCTGCTCCAGGCAGTGGGTCTGGCCGAGATACGAGACAAGCGCCCCAACGAGCTTAGTGGCGGCCAGCAGCAGCGAGTGGCGGTGCTGCGCGCTATTATGACGGAGCCTGCCGTCGTTCTGGCCGACGAGCCTACGGCCAATCTCGATTCCTCAAACGCATCCATCCTGCTCGACATGATGGAACAGCTGAATCGCGACAAGGGAATCACCTTTGTCTTTTCTACCCACGATCCGCAGGTGATGGAGCGCGCTCATCGGCTGATCCGCCTGCGCGATGGTGTGGTTACTGCGGACGAGCGAGGCAAACCGAAGTCTGGAGCTCATCCGCAATGAAGCTCTACTTTCTGGTGCTACTGATTCTGACCACTGCAACCTGTGTTCAGAGCCAGACACCGAACGAGGCAAAACCGTTCAAGTATCGTTTCGGCGGCTTCTATCGGAACCTGCTGACATCCTCCCATTCCTATTTCACAGGGGATGCGTACGGGGACGACTTGAACCGCCTGCGCCTTAATTTCGACGGGGCCTGGCGCAGCTCCGTGCAGGTCCACGTTGAATACGACAACGAAGTACATTTTGGAAACCTCATCACAGAACCGGACTTCGATCTCGTACGCCAGCGGCAGGCAGCTTCCTACCTGGACCTCCTTCACGTTGTGATCGACGAGAAGCATGCATACTGGGACACTTCCCTCTATCGGGGAACGATTGCATTTCGACACGGCAGCAACGAGCTGATCGTCGGCCGGGAACGCATCGCTTGGGGAACGGCCCACTTTTGGAGCCCAGCCGATGTCTTCAATCCCATCAGTCCGCTGCAGGTCGAGGAAGATGAACGCGAAGGTGTGGACGCAGCGCTGCTGAAGTTGTCCCTTCCGGTGAAGCTCCGCTGGTCGGTGGTCTACGCGCCCCAAGACGGGCTCGACCGCTCGACCGAAGCTGCGCGCCTCTCTACAACTATGCACAATTTCGACGTTTCGGCCCTGGGTGGGCGCTTCGCGAAAGACTGGCTTGCCGGCGCCGACTTCGCCGGACAATGGCGCGGGGCAGGACTACGCGGTGAATTCACCTACACCGCGCGCGGCACTTCCGCGCAGTCGGACGCACTGCGATTGACCTTCGGCTCCGACTTCGCCATCAATAACAAGTGGTATGTCATCGGCGAGTATTTCTACAACCAGGGACAACCGCCCGGCTATGTTCCCGGACAACCCCTGAACCCTTCTGCATTGCTCCAGTACAGCAATGAAATCTATACGATTCAGCGCCACTTCCTCTCTGCGGGCGCACGATATTCAGTGACGCCGCTCCTGAACGTGCAAACCTATGCTGTTGTCGACCTGGCAGGGCCGAGCGTCTTCTTCCTCCCCATGGCAACCTACAACCTTACGACCAATACCGATCTCAGCGTCGGCGGCCAGCTTTTTGCATCGTCGTCAACGGGGGAATTCAATCGTGTACCCAATCTCTTCGATCTTGAATTTACCGTCCACTTTTGAGAAGCCACGTGTCAATCCTCATGCCCCAAGCAACAGAGTGCGAAATGACGACCGTGGCGAAAGGACAAATCACGAGAGTGGCTTGCGCGACGAAAGTCGGACGCTACCCCCGATTACGGAACCATCGAACTGAGATGCCGGACTGAATCCAACAAGGTTCCTATTGATGTTCAGAGTTCTGGCCCTAAAATCAGCGATGAGAACCTCAAGCCGCCATTCGAACCATTCTTCACAACCAAGCCGACAGGAAAAGGTTTGGGACTGGCGATCAGCACGCTTCCAAGTTCATCCTTTGGAGCAACACGGCAAAGCGCGGATCGGCGCGGATCGGATCAAGAAAAGGATAGGTTTTAATCGCCGCCATCATTCGGTCAGGAGTATCCACAGCGCGATCCATCCACGAGAAGGCGCTGTCAATGTCCCCCAGGCCCAGATACGTCCATGCAAACGAGGTCGGGGGTATATAGCGCAGTGTGGCCATATACTTCAGGCGCTCAACGATAGCGCGTGCTTCATCTGTGTGTCGGCCCAATCCTAGCGACAGCCCAAGCCATCCAAGTACCGCGGGTGCATCACCTCCGGACAACTCGACTGCTTTTCGCAATGAGGCAATGCTTTCTTCATATCTCTGCAATGCATTGAGGACGAAACCGAGGATGGAGTGCGCCATGGGGTTGACCGGGTACAGTTCGACGAGCTGATGTGCCTGCTCCAGAGCCCGATCGTTGTGCCGCCCAAGACACAACATTTGGGCTGACCAGGCTCGCAAATCGGGAGAGAGCGGATCCGTCTCCAGTGCCATCTCCAATTCGGTCACCGCTTCGTCCGTTCTGCCCAGGATCATCTCAATGATTGCAAATCTGAGCCTGACCAGTGGAGAAGCCGGATTCAGTTTTCGAGCATGAGCGGCATCTTTCTGTTGAACTGGCCAGTCGAAGTACCGCAGGTCTTGGTCGGGTTGAAGTTGCTTCGGATAGCAGCTCAGGAGAGCATAGGTTTCCGCCAGCGAAGGATCGATCTCGAGTGCTCGCAGGACATAAAAGCGACCTATCCGATCACTTACTTTTGAGGGCATAAAGCCCCAGAATCCCAAGTACCAATAGAGCTCGGCGAGCGCATCACAGGCCAACGCGAATTCTGGATCGTGAGCGAGGGCTGCTTCGAAGTGCATCTTTGCCTTCGCGACTCCTTCAGGCGTCCACTTTCCCATCTCAAAGCGCCCTTGAATGAACTCGTTGTAGGCTGTGAGATCATGAGTGGGCTTTGAGCGAATCTGCCCAGGGTTTAACGTGTTACGGTTCATCCGGTCTGAGAATATCGGCAGGTGCCGTGCCAAGGCTTCCGCGATGGAATCGTACAGGCTGAATACATCCACCATTTCGGCCTCGTACTTCTTTGAGAAAAGATGAGTCTCATCACGTGTCGCGATGAGCTGGATGTTCACGCCGACCCGATCGCTCGTGCGCGACACGCCGCCTTCCACCACGTAATCGACATTCAGCTCGCGCGCAATGCGAGCAATATCTTTGCGGCTTCCCTTGTAGTGCATAGCCGTGGTGCGTGCGATGACCGCCAGTTTCTCTGGGGCCACGCTCGCCAGTGAGGTGATAATTTCGTCTGTTACTGCGTCGCTGAAGTAATCCTGGGCAGGATCCCCGCTAAGATTCAGGAAAGGAAGCACAACAAGCCGTGCTCTGGTCCTCGGTGATTCCGCCTCTGCTGGTGGTATGAATGCATCACCCACGAAACGATAGCCTCGTCTTGGCACAGTTTCGATATAGCGGGGTTTTTCAGATGAGTCACAGAGGGCTTCCCGGAGTTGTGCGACGGCTGTGTTGAGGTTGTTCTCGAAATCGACAATGACGTTATCGTTCCAAAGCCGTTGCCGCAGCTCGTCGCGATTGACAGTCTTTCCTGGATGTTCGAGGAGCGCTTGCAGCACTTGAAACGACTGGTGACGCAGCTTGATTCGGACGCCACGCCTGCTGAGTTGACCCGAACTGAAATCGGCTTCAAAAAGACCGAAACGAACGATATTGGACATGGCTTGCTCCTAACCCATGTTCCACAGGGAGCTTACTTCCAGCGCTTCCAAGTGTCAATCGTCAAACTTTGCGGATTCAAACAGATGGCCGTTAGGGAAAATTCCAGAAAGATTCATTCTTCGTTCTATTCAACCCACCTTAAAAACGCCGCATAATCTCTCAAACTGGACAAGTTCCCAGGCACCCGACAGAGTGCGAGGGAGGCGCTAGAGCCAACGCCATGCCGCGGGATCCCACCGTTGCTCATGATCCCAAACTCCAAATCATTGTCTGTCTGTTGGCATGCCAGCAACTCCCGATGCATATGCGAGTGATTTCGAGCTGATTGGAGAATAGCCATGAGAAAAGTTGCGATCACTGCAGCTGAGTTTCTCTTATTGTCGGTTTTGCTGGAAATAAATATTGGGTGCGGTGGAAGCACGGGCAGAAGTTCTCTCGCTCCCGGTACTCCTTCTTCCCCGGTTCCTACCTCTCCTTCTACCTCCTCACCCGCTCAACCCCCGATGGCGGCTTTCATCGAGACAGCCGGGTATGGCCAGAGCGAAATATACACTGTCACGAACGATGGCACAGGGTTCACCAAGGTCAGTGCTCGACCGGGTGAATTCAGATCCGTGTACGTTCTGCCAGATGGATCCAAGGGGGTTTTTGCGGCTCCACTTGCCCCCGGCGAGTACTCCCAGATCTTTTACCTTGCCCCATTCAACAGCACCGCAACGCCCATCCAGTTGACAACTACCTCAGAGGACAAGACGAGCCCGATGTTGTCGGCGGATGGGAACCAGATCACCTTTGCGCTGAAAAGACCTGTGCAGCCCGACCCTGAATTTGTGATTTCCGACATTGCGGTGATGAACGTGGACGGAAGCGATCTTCATGTAGTCGAGGCACCAGCCGGGTGGACTTTCTCTCATCCGTTTCTCTCACCCGATGGCAACAAGATCACAGGTCAAATGGACACCGGGTGGTTTGGCGATTCTGCCATTTTCGTCATGAACGCAGATGGAACTGACCTGGCGAGACTCACTCCGGCCGGCGCAAACAGCATTCTGGCTCTGACCCCGGCATTCTCACCCAATGGCAAGCAGATTGTCTTTGGTTCCCTGGGCTGGGGTGATTTTGGCCTTTATGTGATCAATGTCGACGGAACGGGCCTTCAGCGCGTGGGGGAGAGAGATGCCGGATGGGCAGATCCGTTGTTTGTCAATGATCGAATCATGTTCCTCTTCGACAACGAGATTTACAGCATGAAGACCGACGGAACGGATGTGAAGAGGATTACCAACAATACGTCCAAGGATTGGTTTTGATGTTGTTTCCTCCTGCGAGGCGAGGGGTCATTCGATCCTGATGGGAACAACCTCGCAAGATCTGATCCAGTGCTTCGCGAACCTCATTTGAAGAATTGAATACGCATCATCCGCTAACGACGCGATTTGATTTGCTGCATGGGATCATCGTTTGTGCTAGTTCCCGCGTTGAAAGAGAACCAGCAGGCCTGGCAAGAAGTTGGGACGAAATCGGAATCTCGATCAGCGCTGACGGAAACGAACAACTCACTCGCACCTACATCGATTCCCGCAGCATCCGGATGCAGGATAGGCAGCGTGTCGCATCTTCTCTTGCCCTTCTTGGCCATTTGCTCCTCCGATCATGCCGGTCGGATGCCCGGGACGCGGACACAGAGCAAACTCCCAATCGAGATCGTCGCCGGAAACCGGCAGCCGTCATCACACGTCTGTACGCAACCCCAGACCCACGCTTATCGGTCGGGCTTCAAACCGGCACCAATGTCGGCGCGGGCTGTAGCTATCATCCGGCCGGCTGCCAATATCATCGCTCGACTCGCGTTCCTTTACATCCTGTCTGGCCAAGGCCAGTTGCACGCTTATCATTACTAATCGAGGTTTAAAGGCGAGCCCTTCGTCAGGAAATGGTAGGGACCATTTCGTTCGACGCGGCACCTGTCTTTCAGCCTGGTGAAAAAAGGAAATCAGATTGAGAGATTGGCCAGATTTTGCGACTGGTAGGCCGTCCACTCGCAGGCATGGTGATTGGCCCATTTGAGAGAGTTGAATTTCATTGCAGAACAAACGTGTCCAGCTTCGAGAAGTTGAAAACGGCTGGGGTCTGGGCGGAAGGCACTTGATGTTCAGGCTCGCCGATCGGGGTCAAACCTCGCGCGCCTTTGATTGCACCGGACTGCAAGAACTTGGGCACCTCGTCGGCCGCGTAGCTGAGCCACTCGCCCACCATGATCTTGCCGTCCTTTGGTTTCCAATCGGCCTGGGCCTCAACGAGGCCCAGCTGGACAAGAGCGTAGCTGAGCAAGCCTTGATGCAGAGTGTCAGACTCGCGGGCGGCCTGGTTCGGTTGGCTCGCGGCCAGGATGCGCATGCGCTTGTCGTAAGCAAGCTGGCCAAGACCTGAGCTGCCCATGGGGCCAGGCTTGAAATTATTCGACTCCACGCTCGAGGCCGAGTCACAGGAGTCGAGAATGAATGTCATCTGACCGGCATCGATGGGCCGGAGCCATTCGGTCAGCTCCTCGGCGGAGATGGCGCTCTTGAGCATCCCTTCGTCGACACCCGCGCACGAACCCTGCATATCAGAAGGCAAGATGTAGAACTGCCCCTTCTGGTTTGAATACCCGTGGCCGGAGAAGCTCAAGAAGAAAACGTCGTCGGGCGTGGCTGCGGCGGCGATGCGAGCGAGCGCGTTACGAATCTTTTGCTTTGTTGCGTCTTTGATCTGACCGGTGGAGACCAACAACATCGGGCGCACGTCCAAGCCGCGCGCGGAGAGCCGTTCGCCAAGGACCTTGCTGACTTGTTCGGCGTCGGTGGCCGAACCGCGCAATTCGCAGCCGCTTGCCTGGTAGTGATTGACACCAATCTGCAACAGCCATGCGTGCGCTCGAACAGGGTGTCCGGGCTTGTAGGCATAATCCACTGCGGCAGTCGGACTCTTGATGCGCTCGGAGTTGAAGGCGTAGGCGGTGAAAGTCACCGACTTGGCGGTGGCGGGAAGTTGGATGTTTGAAAAGGTGAAGTCGCCATCGTGCAGTGTGCCTTCGCGGTAACCGACAAGCTGGCCGTCGCGAAAGAGGCGCAGATCCTGCAAGCCGCTGGCCTGGCCTTTTTCATTGGTATGACTGGCGGCGTGGACGATTACAGCGGCACGGCCGGGATGGTGTTTGGATCCGCTCGCGGAGACAATCGCGATGTCGGACTGCACGCGGTTCCTGATCTCTGAGATGGGCCGGACGGGAGGCAGTGTCTCGCCATCGATAATCCGCGCGAGAAGGCGAGGCGTGTAGTAGTCGGGCATGAAGATTTCGAGCGGCAATGGATGGAGCGGATCGTCGGATACAAGCCAGTGGAGTGGCGCTCCGCCATCGAGGTCGTTCGTATCAAAACGCCCGTGCGGATCGACAACTGCCCAGTCATTCGAATCGAAGCTGTAAAGCGCGGCGAGCTGATCGCCTGAGGCTTCGTCCCAGACACGGACTGATCCATCCAGGCTGCCAGACAGGACGAAGCGTCCGTCTGGGCCGAAGGTGACGGAACTGACATCGCCCGTGTGGCCAGTAAGTGTGCGAAGCCCGTGCCCAGTCGCCACTTCCCAGAGTCTGATCATGCCGTCAAAGGTCGCCGACGCCAACGTAAGACCATCCGGGCTGAACGCGACGGAGTCGACAAAGTCCGTGTTACCTGAAAGGGTGTGCAACTCACGACCGCTGTCCACATCCCAGAGCTTGACCGTTTTGTCACGGCTTCCCGATGCCAGCGTACGACCATCGGGGCTGAAGGCGATGGAGTAGACCCAATCTGTGTGACTGGCGAACGTGTGCAGCTCACGTCCGCTGGCCACGTCCCAGAGCTTGATCGTTTTGTCACGGCTTCCCGATGCCAGAGTGCGGCCATCGGGGCCGAATGCGAGCGAGTCGACTATGCTCGAATGGCCGGTGAGGGTTCGCAGTTGGCTCCCGCTGGCCACGTCCCAGAGTTCTATGATGACGTCCAAGCCCGATGAGGCCAGGGTGCGGCCGTCGGGGCTGAAAGCAATGGAATAGACCCAGTCCGTGTGACCTTTAAGAGTGCGCAGCTCGCGTCCGCTGGCCACGTCCCAGAGCTTGATCGTATTATCCATGCTTCCCGAGGCCAGTGTGCTGCCATCGGGACTGAAGGCAACGCAGTAGACAGAGTCCGTGTGTCCGGCAAGGGTGCGCAGCTCGCGTCCGCTGGTCAAGTCCCACAACGCGATCGTCGATCCCCTGCCACTTGAGGCCAGGGTGTGGCCATCCGGGCTTAAGGCGACGGAGTTCACCTCGTCGATGTGACCAGCAAGGGTGCGCAGCTCGCGCCCGGTGGTTACGTCCCAAAGCTTGATCGCGTTGTCCTCAGTTCCCGCCAATGTGCGGCCGTCGGGGCTGAAAGCAACGGTATAAACAGCGGATGCGAGACCGACAACAGTGCGCAGTTGCTGTCCGCTCGCCACGTCCCAGAGTCTGATCCCTTTTTCGTCCTCGCTTCCCGCCAACGTCTTGCCGTCCGGGCTGAAAGCAAATGAGTTGGTTGTTGCAGCCTCACTGGCCAGGGTGCGAAGCGCGCGACCGCTTGCCACGTCCCAGATCTGAATGCGCAGCGACCCCGAGACCAGTGAGGCCAGCGTGCGGCCGTCGGGGCTGAAAAGCACCGGCCTCAAGCCACCGTCCAGAGTGCGCAGCTCGCGACCACTGGCCACGTCCCATAGCTTGACGGTGACGTCCAGGCTTCCCGAGGCCAGAGTGCGGCCGTCAGGGCTGAAAGCGACGGAGTTGACTGCGTCCGCATGTCCGGTAAGCGTGCGCAGCTCGCGGCCACTGGCCACATCCCAGAGTTTGATCGTTTTGTCCTTGCCTCCCGAGGCAAGCGTACGACCGTCGGGGCTGAAGGCGACTGAGGAGACCGAGTCAGTATGACTGGTAAGGGTACGCAACTCGCGGCCACTGGCTACGTCCCAGAGCTTGATCGTGTTGCCACCGCTTCCCGAGGCCAGTGTGCGGCCATCGGGGCTGAATGCAATGGAGATGACTGAGTTCCCGTTTCCGGTGATCGTGCGGAGCTCACGCCCATTGGCCACGTCCCAGAGCTTGATCGTGTGGTCCTCGCTTCCCGACGCCAGTATGCGGCCAGTGGGGCTGAAAGCGATGTCGTTGACGTCGCTGGTGTGGCCAGTCTCGACCACGAGGTCCGCCTTCTGGCCGTGTGCAATACACGTCAGGAGCAAGACTGCGCACATTAATTTGTACGCTGCTTTCATGGAGGGGAAGAAGCGAGCATCCCCAATCTACCACGTCAGGAAAAGAACAATTGTCTTTATTACACTCGGTCCCGGAAAGAACGGGATGCGCGATGCAGGAGGGTCCGGCAAAGGCAGGAATGAGTACCAAAAAACGCCGAAGACTCCGGGATCCGATAAGGACTCAAGGCCGACGGAAAGATTCGAGATTCCAGTTGCGATGCCGACATCTCGGTACCAATTGAATAATTCAATTGAAACCGGCTCGCCGTCAGCGGGTTAGGTGCATTTCCTTCGCGCAAATTCGGTTTTCTCAAGCTTTTGAAGCCGTCCAACCTCGAATGACCCTGATCTGTGCACAGCCGATTACTCACCAAGAGCGGGCGATTGCTCATCAACCCGATACAGCTCGAGTTACCCGACTGCTTAAGTGTTCACAGCCGATTACCGGCCTCCAGAATGGCAGACGTGATCTTTCTTGCCAGCGCCGGCATGTCGTCGGCCGCGCTCTCGACGACAATTTGAGTCCTGGCTTTCTCTCGGGCCAGCCAGAGCTTTGCGGTGACCACGTTGTCTTGCACAACGTATGTTCCGCTGACCCTTATGGCTCCGGGCATCTCGTCAGCGTCGACAAAGACTGCATTGGGTAGCCGCTCGTCGCCGCGCGCGCTCACATCGGTCTCGCTGCGCAGTTCGTGGCGCACCGCTGCAGCCAGATCGAGATCGTCTGGCCCCTCGGCGTTCACAATTTGCGGCCTCAGGAAGATCGGCTTTTCTACGGCAAGCTGAATCTGCTCCTGATCCTCAGGCTGCAGCTGGCCCACATCAAAGCTCGCGCCGCCTGTGGGTGTAATCACCTGGGGACGCTGCACACCGCCGATTCCTCTGGCCAGCCCGGGAACATCGTCAACCGCAAATTGAAAAAGCTTGCTTACGTCCACATCCACGTCATTCTTCAGCGCTGCGCCCTTCATTCCTTTCAGCAGGGCATAAGTGAGCAGGCCTTCTCCGTACCTGCTCGCCTCGTAGCTGACCGCGTCGGCGGCTGAGCCCATCAAAACGTAGAAGCCGGTGCGATCTTTGAGTTCGTCGAGCGCCCTCACCTGATCTCCGGGGACGTCGCGCTTCTCTACTAGCTTCGTAACGGCGGCTCCCGCTGCGCAGGTGTCGAGAATCATCACCTGGTGCCGGGCGGGGACCCTCTTGATCCAATCCACAAGCTCTTCGCTGGTGATCGCAGTTTGCGCTCGCACCGCAGGGTCGCTCAGGTCCAGTGTGTGCGCCTCGGCTGTGGGATAGGCATAGAGGCCGCTAAGCGCCACGCCGTGGCCGGCAAGGTAGACCAGAAACACATCGCCAGGTTTGGTCTTTTGCGCCGCCTCGAAAGCCTGCTGCAAATTCTCTTTCGTTGGTGCCATCTCGCCCGGTTTGCCGCTCGATGCTAGTAACGTGATATGCACCTTGTCCGCGCCGAAGAGGCGTTTGCCTCCAAGTTCGAGAGCATGCGCGAAAGCCTCGGCATCCTGGCTGGAGTAATTCAGGTGCAGCGAGTGGTCAGCATACTCAGAGACACCAGCAACCACGGCATCAAGCTCAGGGCTGCCGGAGTCTGCCGTGCCGGGAGCCGTCCATTCCGCGGTAACTCCGCGGCTCGAAAGATAGCCCTCGGCGTTCCAGGCCACCACTTCAATATGGTTCGCCTGCCCTGGCGCAATCGCTGCTCCGGCCAGGTCCACGCTCAAATCGGCCTTGGCAGAATCCGGATTCGGTTTCGCTCCTCGTGCGTCAGCGGCCACCTCCTTGCCATTCACTAGCACGCGCACCTTGCCGATGCCGCCGCTCTGGTTGCCAAGGTGGATGCGTAAGGTTGTTGAGCCAGGCGAGGGCGCGCTGACAGAAACGTCCGGGAAAAGCTTTGGAGCTTCAAGCTTTGCAACCTCCAGCAGGGGTTGCTTGTTAAAACCCATGTACTTGGCCAGCAGCCCGGGATCGTAATACCGTTGCTTCAATTGCCAAAGATCAATCGGCAGGTTGCCGATCACCCAGTGCAAGCCCGGGACATCGCCGCCATTCGAGGCGTCATAGCGTCCAACGCGATCAACAACAGCCCATGTGCCATCCTTGAAAATGACAAGCGTACAAAGTTCCAATCCCGATTCCGCATCCCAGATCTTCACCGTTCCATCGTCGCTGCCGGTAAGCACCTTGCGCCGGTCATCCGAGAACACTCCCGTCACCCCGCCTCCGGAATGACCGCTGAGCGTGTGAATGATGGCGCCGGTTCCGGCATCCCACAGCTTCGCCGTCTGGTCCCAGCTCCCGGTAAGAATCTCAAGGCCATCATGGGAAAACATCGCACTATTGATATCGGCCTTGTGTCCGCTGAATGTACGAATCAGTTCCCCGGTCTGCGCATTCCACAGTTTTGCTGTCTGGTCCCAGCTCGCAGTCAGAACTTGCCGCCCATCCGGTGAAAAAGCAACTGCCGAAACCAGCTTGGTGTGTCCCGTGAAGCTGCGAATCTCCCGCCCGGTCTCCGCATCCCAGAGCTTTGCCGTGCAGTCGTCGCTCCCCGTAAGCACCTGGCGTCCATCGGGCGAGAAAGCCACGGTTCGTATCACATTCAGGTGACCCTCGAAACTCCGAATCTCCCGTCCCGTCTCCACATCCCACAACTTTGCCGTTTTGTCCCAGCTGCCTGTCAGAATTCGTCGCCCATCGGGAGAAAACGCAACTCCCCAAACTTGCGCAGTGTGACCTTGGAACACCCGAATCCGCTCGCCGGTCTCCACGTCCCAAAGCTGAGCCGTGTTGTCGTCGCCGCCTGTCACCACCCTCCGCCCGTCGGGAGAAAATGCGATGCCTTCGACCCAGCTTAAGTGACCCGCCAAGCTGCGTCCGAATTCGCCGGTTGTTGTCTCCCATAGCTTTGCCGTCTGGTCGTAGCTCGCTGCCAGGATGTGGCGGCTGTCCGGCGAGATCGCCACGCGAAGAACGGGGTCGGAGTAGCCCCTGAAGGTGCGAATCTCGTCCCCCGATTCCTTGTCCCACAGTTTTGCTGTGCCGTCTGTGCTGCCAGTGAGCACTCTGCCGCTGGCGTGCGAAAACGCAACGCTGTTGATCCCTTTCAGATGTCCAGTGAAGCTTCGAAGTTCCTGCCCCGTCTTCGCGTTGAAAAGCTGGGTGGCGCCGTTTTCGCAGCCGGTCAATACCTCGCGGCCGTCTGGAGAAAACGCGACGCTCTTCACGGCATTGAAATGTGCGGGCTGCAGCGTCAGAATCTCGTTCCCTGTCTTTGCATCCCATATCTTCGCGGTTTGATCGGAACTTCCGGTCAACACTTGTCGTCCGTCGGGCGAGAAGGCAACGCTCTCGATCGGACCCGCATGTCCTTCGAACACGACAAGTTCTTCCCCTGAATCTGCGTCCCATAGCCTGGCCCTGTAGTCCTCGCCTCCCGTCAGCACTTTGTCGCCATTCGGAGAGATCGCAACACTTCGAATGGGCGAACTGCCGCTCTCGACCAGGTGAGAGTGCGATGCGAAGGTGCGGATCTCCTGGCCCGTGTCTGCATCCCAGAGCTTTGCCGTGCCGTCGCGGCTTCCCGTCAGCACCCTTCGCCCATCGTTCGAGAATACGGCGCTCGTCACCGGACCTGAATGCCCTGCGAGTGAGTGAACCTCCCGGCCGCTCACGAGATCCCAAATCTTCGCTGTTGTATCGTTGCTTCCCGTAACCGCCCGCAATCCGTTCGGAGAGAACGCGACGCTGTTCACTCCGCGCGTGTGTCCCGTGAGCGCGCGAAGCTCTGCCCCAGTCTCGGTATCCCAGACCTCTGCAGTATTGTCCGCGCTCCCGGTCAGAATCTGGCGGTCGTCTGCCGAAAATGCGATAGAGGTAACCGGGAAAAAGTGTCCAAGCTGAACAACAAGTCGCGGTTGATCAGCAGGTTTCGCGATGATCGCTTCGGGCGCCTGGGCCCTGAGAGCTGTGATCGCGGCAGGCAACAGAAGAAGACATCCAGCTAGCAGAGCAGCTTCTCGCCGATGCACAGACTTCTCCTCCCGCGCCAACTCCATCGGCAGCGATGAAGTAGGACTGATTCTTCAGACGCGACCCCGTGCCTCAAAATCGCGCGGACCCGCGCGGCAATTCTAAACGAAAGCTGTCCGTCACGCAGGATTACCCGCAACCCGCCGGTCGGTTGGCAATGAACGATCGACTCGGCGGTGGCTTGAACGAAATTGAGACAGCCGAATTCGATCGGAAAACGTCGAAACGCTGCGCATTTCGCAAGTGATAACAGCGATGGGAGATTGTCTAATATGGGTCCCGTGAAACGCCCCAGGCTCCGGGAGCATCCTCGAACCCGGGCCTAGCGGCAGGGCACAGAATTCCAGTCACCATGCCGACTTTCCGTTACCGAATAGGTGGATTGTGACTTCGTTCGCGACGAATGGGAGGCTCGCTGCGCCGGGCGGTGACACCGGAAGTGCCTTCGAACTTCTATCCGCCCCGGCAACTCCTGTATTCGCGGTCACTTGACTTTAGCCGCCGAGGATCCTACGATTCAGTCAATGTTGAGGTGAGGGAGTTCACCTTTAACCGCTGTCCCTTCCAAAAGGCCGGACAGATGATGACTCCTGACAGGGAATCCTGTCGTGGGGTCTTGTCCCGGCAGCGATCCCTGAACACAATTCAAGGAGCTTGGTTCCATGACGAATGCATGGGCCCTCTCAGCTTTGTGGGTGGGACTGGCGTTGGTCGCGACACTGCTCGCGATCTGGTTCAGGGTTTCGACAGCACTCTCCGAAATCGTCGTCGGCACGGTTGCGCAGTTGGTGATCGGTGTCATGCTCGGCACGAGTGGCCTGCAAGGAAATACCCAATGGATCACGTTTCTCGCTGGCACGGGGGCCATTGTGCTCACGTTTCTGGCTGGTGCGGAACTTGATCCGGCCATTTTCAAAACCAAATGGCGCGAAGCGCTCATCGTGGGTCTGGCTGGTTTTTTCGGGCCGTTCCTCGGCTGCACTGCGATAGCCCACTACGTCCTTCACTGGTCGATCATGTCCAGTTGGCTCGCAGGCGTCGCACTCTCAACGACCTCGGTAGCGGTTGTGTACGCCGTGATGCTCGAACTCGGTTTCAATGTGACCGAGTATGGTAAAGCCATCCTGGCCGCTTGTTTCGTCAATGATCTCGGAACGGTCATTGCATTAGGCCTGATCTTCTCGCCGTTCACGATAAGGACTCTGATCTTCGTCGGAGGTTCTGTAGTCGCCTTCGCAATCCTGCCGTTTCTGACGCCTTGGTTTTTCAAAAAGTACGGCGGACGCGTCTCCGAGCTCGAGGCCAAGTATCTGCTTTTTCTTCTCTTCGCGCTTGGAGGATTGGCTGTGTGGGCGGGAAGTGAAGCGGTGCTGCCTGCGTACATTATCGGCATGGTCCTGGCAGGAACCGTAGGCAAGGATCATGCTCTGATCCGGCGATTACGGACACTGACCTTTGGCTTGCTCACGCCGTTCTATTTCATTCGGGCTGGATCGTTCGTATCCGTGCCCGCACTGATCGCGGCTCCCGCGGCACTATTGATCCTCTTCCTGGCGAAGTCCGCTACAAAGGCCGTTGCCGTGTATCCGGCTGTTCGGGTGCATCGGTATGACGGCTCTGCGGGCGCCTACTACACCCTAATGATGTCAACCGGCCTGACTTTCGGTACGATCTCGTCGCTTTTTGGTCTGAATCATCACGTGATCGACCAGGCTCAATACTCTTTCCTCGTCGGCACCGTGATTGCCAGCGCCGTGATTCCGACGATGATCGCAAATGCATTCTTTCTTCCCCGGCACCTTCTTCCCCATACGCATCCTCAGGCACTCAAGACAGCACAACAACCCGTCCAACAAACCACGGCAGCAGAAGAGGTATAGGAGAGCACGATGGGAAGCCCGGTTTTTGTCGGAATTCAGAGAATACTTGTTGCCTACGATGGTTCACCGCACGCAGAGCACGCCATGAACGTCGCGCTTTCCATGGCCGGCGACATGAAAGCGAAGCTATTTGTCATTTCGGTAATCCGACCTCCCGAGCCTGCCGAGAGTGCCGAGTTCCATGCGGTCGTTGATGAAGGACGAGAGAAGTACGAGAAGAGCTATATCCCGATTCGGGAACTCGCCAAGCAAAAGGATATTGAACTCGAAACAGAAGTTGTCGTCGGCCATCCGGCCGAACAAATCATCCATATGGCCGACAAGATGCAGGCGAGCGTGATTGTCATGGGCAAACGCAGCCACACCATCCTGCACCGCTGGATGATCGGCTCGAATTCCGAGCGCGTGCTGCGGTACGCGCACTGCCCCGTCATGATTGTCCACTGAGAGAACGGTTATGCGAGTCGTCATCGAAGGTACAACGTCTTCACAACTTACGGTCTTCGGGCCGAGAAAGCGGAATCATTATGTCTGAAATTGCAAAACTCCAAGCACTTGAAATCCTGGACTCACGAGGCAACCCCACTCTCGCCGTCACGGTGACTCTGGCGAATGGAGTTACCGCCACCGCGAAAGTCCCTTCCGGCGCCTCTACCGGCAAGCGCGAAGCCGTCGAGCTGCGCGACGGCGACAAGTCCCGCTATGGCGGCAAGGGTGTTCTGAAAGCGAAAGGGCACGTGGAGGGTGAGATTCAGAGCGCCGTCCGTGGCTTTGACGCGAGCGATCAGAAGGGACTCGACAAGAAGCTGTGCGAACTGGACGGAACCCCAAACAAGGGTCGTCTGGGAGCAAATGCAATCCTCGGCGTATCGCTCGCGGCTGCCCACGCTGCGGCCAAGGATCGCGGGATTCCGCTCTATGCGAGCCTTGTCGAAAAGCCCGCTAACCTTCTTCCCTCGCCCGGACTGAATGTCCTGAACGGCGGCAAGCACGCCGACAGCAACGTGGACTTTCAGGAGTTCATGATTTCCCCCGTCGGCCTTCCGTCCTTCAACGAAGCACTGCGCGCGTCTGCCGAGACATTCCATGCTCTGCAATCCGTGCTGCATAAAAAGGGCTACAGCACCGCGGTTGGCGACGAAGGAGGACTCGCCCCGCAATTGAAGTCGAATGAGGAGCCGATCGAACTGATTCTCGAAGCTATTCAGAAAGCAGGCTACAAGCCGGGCAAGGATATTGTGATCATGCTCGATCCCGCGGCCAGCGAGTTCTTCGACGAAGGGAAATACGTCTTTGCCAAGTCCGACAAGAGCCAGAAGACGCCCCCAGAGATGGTCGGCCTCTGGAAGAACTGGATCCAAAAGTACCCGGAGATCTGGTCCATCGAGGATGGAGTGGCCGAGGACGATCATGCCGGCTGGACCCAGATGACGAAGGAATTGGGAGGTCAGATCCAACTCGTCGGCGATGACAACTTCGTAACCAACCCAGCGCTGTTCCGGCAGGGCATCAAGGACGGGATCGCAAATGCCATTTTGATCAAGCTGAACCAGATCGGCACCGTCACCGAAACGCTTGAGTGTATCCAGATGGCGCGGGAGCACGGCTACGGTGCGGTTATTTCACATCGGTCAGGCGAGACAGACGACACGAGCATTGCCGATCTTGCCGTTGCGGCTGGGATGGGCCAGATCAAGACCGGCTCGGCATGCCGGGGGGAACGAATCGCCAAGTACAACCGTCTGCTTGAAATCGAGCGCGAATTGGGAAGCAAAGCTAGGTACGCAGGTGCGAGCATTTATGACCACTGGAAGAGGCCAGTAAAGGCATAAACATTCGCAACCGATGTTGGAGTTCACGGTAACCGCTCACCTGGACAGATAACTCCTCGAAGCCAAAAACTTGGAGGAGTTATGCCCGAGATTCAAACTATGAACACGAACTCGCAACAGCATGGAGAACTCAACGAAGCCCAGCTCCGGCGGCTGGGCGTAACGTGCGCCTACATCGACAAGCTCCTGTGCGAAGTAGAGCAGGTTCTCCATGAAACAGCATCAACATCCCCATTTCCCCGGCACGTTGTCGATGTGACTCCCGCGCAGACACGCGTGTTGGAGGATCATATTCGCCGCATCCGCGAGCAGCTTCTACGCGCGCTCGCCTGGCAGAACATCACGCCTGCTCAACCTGAAATCCCGGCGACGCGCTCTGCTCTTACGCATCTCGCATTCGTCGATATTGCCATCGAAGAACTGAAGCCAAGCTACATGCGTGGTTCCGGGGCGGTTCCCGAGGACGTTGCGGAAGAACTCAATGGCGTGGTTCATGAGCTTCGTTCCGTTGCGCAAAGCATGGAAAGATACCTGCGCCAGGAACTGGGAACCAATCTTGAATCTCGGCTGACAAAGCTCGAGCATGCGGGCCACGCTGTCGCTCTCTTGCAGGCGATCGAAGCTGTGGTCACACGGCACGGTCTGGTCGAGTTCCGCTCGAGAATCGCTTCGCTTGCAGCACGCCTCGAAGACAACAACCTCGAAGTGGCGCTGTTTGGCCGGGTCAGCAGTGGGAAATCTTCGCTGCTCAACGCTCTCCTCGGTACAGACGTGTTGCCGGTTGGGGTCAATCCGATCACGGCGGTTCCAACGAGACTGCGTCACGGAGAATGTCTTCATGCCCGCGTCATGTTTGCAAGCGGTCGTAACGAAGAAGTCTCGATCGATAAGTTTCGGAATCTGGTGAGCGAAACCGGGAATCCGGGCAATCAGCGCAACGTAACGCACGCATTGATCGAAATCCCATCGGTTCGCCTGAGTCGGGGCATTGTGCTGGTGGACACGCCTGGTCTGGGATCTCTTGCCAGGCGCGGTGCGGCAGAAACCATGGCCTATTTGCCCTCCTGTGATCTCGCGATCCTGCTTATCGACGCTGGAGTGACGCTAAATGATGAGGATCTTGGAACGTTGCGCCTTCTCTATGAAGGCGGAATTCCTTCCATCGTGCTTCTGAGCAAAGCAGACCTGCTTGCCGATGCAGATCTCCAGCGCGTTGCCACTTATATCGAAACGCAGGTTGAGAGCGAACTAGGGATCAAGATCCACGTTCAGCCAGTAAGCGCTCTGCCCAACTACTCGCGATTGCTGGATCAATTCTTTGAGCAGCACTTGCTTCCAAGATTCAATGAAGCGCGAATGCTACGCCAGGCCTCCGTCGCCCGCAAGATTGGCGCCCTTCGCGAATCGGTCATCGCAGCACTTGAGACATCCCTTCAACATGGAAAGCGTCAAGCACTGCTTGTGAATGACGGGAACGAGATCGAGGTGAGGTTGCGTCATATCAGCGGCGAAATTGGAGAGCAGCGAACCCGTTTGGACCAGGCGTTCCTCGAACTGGGAGAGCGCCCGGAGATCATTGTTGCGGAGCTGGCGGAACTCGCCGCGGATCGCATCTGTTCGGGCGCAAGCTCCAAGATCGATTCGGCCACTCTGGCGGAGTGGACAAGCGAGACGATTCAGAAACAGGTCGATCGTGCCCTTGTGAACACCGGCAGGGCGCTCACGGACGCGGTTAAAGGACTCCGGGAATCGGCCAACGAAATCGCACGTTCCGATATGCCGACCGAAGAGGAGGCTGAAACTCTCCTCCGAAATGTGCCGCGGTTTGAAATGGCGTCCGTTCCGCCTCCCATCGGCGCTGTTTTCTGGAAATGGTTCGGGCGCAAAGCCGCGACTGCGCTTGCACGGAGCAGCGTGCGCCGGGAATTGGGAGAGTCGTTCAAGGACGAGTTGCACCGGTACGGTAGAGCACTCAGCCAATGGGGTGAACACACAAGCCGGAGGATGCAGACCTTCGTCGGTTCCTATACCGATGCGTACAGGGCCCAACTGAGGCGAATGAACGGTCAGTCAGTGGATGCGACGGCTTCACCGGAGCTCGAGAGTGATCTATCGCGACTACGGAATTGGAACTTGGAGACGGCAGAAATTCGCAGCTGAACAAGGAGGGTGGACCTTGGAGAAATACCTATACATTGCGATCGGAGGTTCGCTTGGTTCGATTGCCCGTTATTGGGTTGGATCAACGGTTTCCGGCCGCCTGGGAACGAGGTTTCCGTATGGAACTTTCGTTATCAATATCACGGCCTGCGTGATTATTGGATTTGCGCTAACGTATCTGGGCAAGCGTGCCGAACTGAACCCAGCGTGGCGCTTTCTGATTCCAGTCGGTTTCGTGGGCGCGTACAGTACGTTTTCCACCTACGAGTGGGAGACGCTTTCGACTCTTCGCTCAGGCGCTTTTCTGCTCGCGGTTCTTTACGTTGTCGGCAGCCTGCTTCTGGGCCTCCTCGCAGTATGGGGAGGTTCGCTTCTTGCGGAGGTACTGGGGTGAGAACTCATCGACAACTCGTCGTCTATCAGTCGATCTTGCAGGTTTTGCGCGAGCCTGGCTGCCCGCTTTGCAGGTTCCTGAAGGAGTACCAGGCAGCGAGGCTGCAAAAAAGGTCCGAATCCGAGACTCACCGGCTTTGTAATTTCCACGCCTGGGGCCTCGCTGCAGTTCAGGATGCTCCCGCTGCGGCTCAAGCCTTCATCAGAATCTTGGGCGAGCCCGAACTCAACGCGAATGGAAATCAAGCCTGCGACGTGTGCAAGGAAGTCACGGCAGAAGAGGATTTGCGGATTCGCGAGTTGGCGACCTGTCTCCATCGGCCTGCTGTGGCCGAGTGGCTGCGCAAGGAAGCTGTTCTTTGTATCCCGCACGCGACGAAGCTTCGCCGCCATGTGCCTCTTGCTCTCGCCTCGAGAATTGATACGATCGTGCAGAATTGTCGCGAGCAGCTGAAGGAAGAACTGGATCGGCTGCGCCATGAGCCCGGAACGGATCGGAATGGATGGGGTGCACTGGGAAGAGTCGCCGAATTTCTGGTTTCGCAACGCGGACTCAGAGTCTAAGGGAGGGTAAATGCTGAAAGCGGGGAAAGCTCTCAAGGTTTCAATTTACGTCAGCGAAGGATCGAAACATCATGGTGTTCCGGTCTATTCAAGCATTCTTGATTTTCTCTTCTACCGGGGAGTGTCCGGAGCCACGGCTGTAAAGGGGGTAGCCGGTTTCGGTGCAGATCATCATATGCACACATCCAGCACGGTAGATATTTCGGACCACTTGCCACTCAAGATCGAGTTCATCGAATCGCAGGAGAAGGTGAGCGAAATCATCGGCAAGTTGGAGGAGATGGCCGGCAGCGGCATGATCGAGGTACAGGAAACCACCGTCGCCAAGCCTGCCCAAGTCTCGAAGCCAAAGAAGGCGACGCCTCCGGAGCATCTCAAGATGGAAGGCAAGGCCAAGATGATGCGCATCTACATCGGCGAGTCAGACCGATGGAAAGACAAGCCTCTCTACCAGGCTCTCGTTGAAGCAATGCGGGCGAACGATATCGCCGGAGTCACTGTTTATCGCGGCATTCTCGGCTACGGCGCACACCGCCGTATCCACAAAGACAAGGCGCTACACCTGTCTCACGACTGCTCCATCATGCTCTCGGCGGTTGACAGCGAGGAAAAGCTCCGAGCTCTTCTTGCCATTGTCGATCAGATGGTGGAAGAGGGATTAGTCGTTTTCTCAGACGTGGACATCATCAAATATTCCTATCGCGCTCAGGAAGTTGAAATGCCGGAGTCGCGAGCGACCATGCCCTCGTGAGCGGAGGCTCGACCATGAAAGACCAATATCAAGCCCGGATGTTACGCATTCACTTTGGCGAAGGAGACAAATGGCAGGGTAAGCCTCTGCACGAAGCGATCGTCTCCAAATGCATGGAACTAGGAATGGCAGGTGCGACTGTATATCGAGGGATTGAAGGATACGGGGCCAGCACCAGGATTCATCATTCCAGCCATTGGAAATTCTCCAAAGACGCGCCGATCATGCTAACCGTCATCGACAAGGAAGAACAAATCGAAAAGCTGATTCCGCACCTTGACGCGTTGGTGGAGGAGGGGCTGGTCGCCATCTCCCGTGTCGAGGTGATCCGCTACTCGCGGGACCCCGCGAAAGGGCCGGACGCGCCTTCAGGAAGACCCTAATGATCTCTGAGTCAGGAATTCGTGAGATGGAAGAATCTGCGCAGGTTCACGACCGGCTGCCGATAAGCCTATCGACGCATCTGGATGGCGCCTCACGGTTGTTGAAACTGGCCGATTTGGCTGAGGAACTTGGAGCGGCGCCTGTCGCCGAGGAAGCACGCGAGCTGGCAGCCCGTGTTTCTGAAGGGCGGTTCTATGTGGCCTGCGTTGGTCAGTTCAAACGTGGCAAGTCCACGTTGCTCAACGCACTGGTCGGCCATGAGGTCGTTCCGACTGGTTTTGTTCCTGTCACTGCGGTGCCGACTGTAATCCGCTTTGGCGATGCGCTTAGGGCGCGCATTCGCATGCGAGACGGTTCCTGGCGGGATATTGCGATGCCGGAGCTGAAAGAATATGTAACCGAAGAGCTGAACCCAGAGAACAAGAGAAGAGTGGATGGCGCGGAAGTCTTTGTGCCAAGCCCCTTATTGTCCTCCGGCATGTGTTTTGTCGATACCCCCGGTTTGGGCTCGGTCTTCACCGGAAATACGGCCACCACGCAGGCGTTCATTCCGCATATTGATGCAGCGTTAGTGGTGGTCGGAGCCGATCCCCCGATTGCGGGCGAGGAGTTGGCGCTGGTTGAAGCAGTTGGCAAGCAGGTCGAGGATTTGATCCTGGTGATCAACAAAGCCGACCGGACCAGTGATCCGGAACGCGCGGCGGCGGCCAAATTTACGCGGGACATTCTGGGAAAGCGCCTGCACCGCCCAATGGGCGAGGTTTTTGAGGTTAGTGCAACTGAACGAATGGAGAACCGCGGCCCGTTGCGGGATTGGGACAAACTGCTGGCAGACTTGCAGCACCTCGTTGACGACTCGGGCAGAAATCTCGTTCGCGCCGCTTGCGATCGAGGTCTTCAGCGCCTCAGCGAGCAACTGCTGGCTATCATCAGCGAGGATCGTGACGCGCTCCTCCGGCCCGTGGAAGAATCCGTGCATCGCATCGGGCTGATGAAGAAAATGATCGGTGAGGCGGAGCGCTCGATGCGTGAGCTCAGTTATCTATTCATGGCGGAGCAGCATCGGATATCCGACCTCTTCGGCGACAGGCACAAGCAATTCTTCCGTTCAGCGTGGGCCGAATCGGAAGCGGAATTCAATCGTGATCTAGCATCTCTGCCTTTTGGCTTTGGCCCGCACTATCGACAACGAGTGATGCACTTCGCCCAGGAGATCTCAAGCCGCAAGGTTCTGCCTTGGCTCAAACCTGAACAAGAGGAGGGGGAGCGCCAATATCGAGCCGTAGCCGCCCGATTTGTCGAGATGGGGAATGACTTTCTGAAACAACTCGCCGGTGCAGGTCTCAGCGAACTGACGCGGATGCCGCATGCACTCGATCCCGAGAAGGGCTTCCGCGTTCGCTCCGGCTTTGTCTTCGAGAAATTCATCGGTACCGCCGAACCTCCCTCGCCGCTGCGCTGGCTCGCCGATGTCTTCTTATCCTTTCTGGGAGGGCGCAAGATGATTACGAATGATGCGCGAGAGTTTCTGCGGCACCTTCTGGAAACGAATATCGCGCGCGTGCAAAACGATGTTCTCAATCGCATTCAGGAGAGCCGCGATCGCCTGGAGGTTGAGATTCGGAAGTTGCTGCACGAAGTCGGCCGCATTGCAGAGCAGGCGCTTGGCCGGGCCCGAAAGGTGAAAGAAGAAGGAACGCCTGCGGTGCAGGCGGCACTTGAACGGCTTGACCGATTGGAAACGGACGTTTCCGCACTCGTTCAATAATGAGGCCTCTCTATGGCGGTACTTGCTGCAGATAGCCCCACCGATGCTCAGCGATACACGGCCGTCGTGGAGCGCACCGAGGAACTGGCTCGTTTGCGGGCTCAGATGGAACGACGGAAGTCCATGCTGATCTTCGGGCCAGAAGCAGTCGGCAAGACACGCTTGCTGCGGACCTTCATCCAAACACAACAACTTGCACTTTTTGTCTCACAGGTGAGGTCTCCGCGCGAACTGTTGCTGGCACTCGTTGAGGAGCTTCGGCGGGTCGCAAAGGCCGGAATCAGCCTGCCGGCGGAAGGCACGTCAATAGGAACAGGTTCTCTCAAAGGTATTGTGCAGCGTGCGCTCGAACAACACCCGTTCCTCCTCGCCTTCGACCACGTCGCAGGGCCATCCCGCGTTGTAACCGGTCTGATCAAGGATCTGAACTACTTTGATCGAACCCCCGTCATCCTGGTGGCTCGAACCCCGCACATGGAGGACATCGGCACCTTGCAGCCCATGTGTGCCGGTAAATCAGAGCGGTTGGAATTGAAGGAACTTCCGGCTCCAATCGCCCTTGAATTCGCGCGAAAAGAGGCGGCCCGGACTGGACTGGAGGCCTCAAACCTCGACCACGTTCTGCATCAACTGGTCGAATGGAGCGCCGGAAATCCTGGAGCAATGGTTCACATGCTCCAGATGGCCCGGTTTCCGCGATACCTCGCCGGAGATCAGATCAAGGCACATGTTCTTTATCTCGACTACCGGATGGGACGCCGGGATTGAACTGCCTCACATGGCTATGCGTTCAGCAGACTCCCACCAGGCAAAGTCGACAAAGCTTGCGATTCCCTATCGTCTTCGCAAAGACGGCAATTCCAATCGCACGAGCAGCTTCAACTGACGCCAACGGGCCAACCCACTCATTGACCGTCGGTTACGCACGATTCCGAAGATTGCTCCCCGATAACGCAGCAGGCTCCGGGAGCCTCATCGGACCCCAGCACGGCGGGAAAGCACAAAATTCCAGTCGCAATGCCGACTTCCCGATACTGGTCCTGTTTCGATGCGTGTTTTGGCGATTATTTGTCAGTCGTAACTACCCAGATTGTTAGTGCAGCTTACTTGCCGCTCGGCCCTGGGTGAGTTATGGTTGAGTTTCCGAGCGGATACGGGACACCAGTGAAACGTGGATCGTGCGCCATAGCGGTTGTAGCAATCGCTGCAGGATTGGTGTACGCGTGTGCTCTATGGATTGTTTGGCGCGCGGAGCGGGCGGTGCGCAGCTCGGAGCGCGCCACCGCCTCAGAGATAGATCTTGCGGTTCGCGTCGCCGCGGTCCAGGAGCAGCCAAACCCCGGCTTTGAAGCATTCTCAACGCCCGCAGTCTACCATGCGGCGGTCTTTTTCGAAGGCAACTTATATTTGTCAGGACCTGGGGGCCTCTATGTTTACTCGCTGGACGGCGCACTGGAACATGTGTACCGCGTCGGACTCGACCTGCCGCCAGCTCCGCTCGGCGCCATGGCGTCGGGAACACTGGCCGATAGCCGCCGCCCTGAACTGGTGATTGCTACCTCCGGCGAGGGTGTGCTGGCGTTCGACGGCTCCAGGTTTCGGCAGATCCGGCCGGATGCGCCTGACGCGCGTAACGTGACGGCAATACTGCCACTGGGATCAGGCGGGCTGTTGATGGGTACGGCCAAGCGCGGAGTCCTAGAGTTCGACGGGCGCGCGCTCAAGCAATTTCATCCAACCACCGCAAATCTGGATGTGACGGTGTTGGCGGGAACCGAATCCGATGTGTGGATTGGCACCCCAAACCAGGGGGTTCTGCACTGGCGCGGCGGGCAAGTGGAAGGCGTCGGAGAGAGCGAAGGGATGCCTGACGTCCGCGTGGAGTCGCTGGCATTGGATGGGGAGGCAGTCTACGCCGGAACGCCAAATGGTGTGGCCGAGATACACGCGGGCAGGGTGGCACGCGTGCTTGCTCGCGGCCACTTTGCGCGGGCAGTTCAGCCGGACGGCGATTCGCTGCTGCTAGGGGAGTTTGATGGTGAGATAACGGCTGTTCCGCGAAATGGCGGGCGCGAGCCGCTGCCACGCCGCCCGATCGTGTCACCCGCCAACAATGACGCCGATGAAAGCGCGTCAAGCGTAATGCACGATCCTGTTGAACAGTTCTTGGCTGCCGGAGATAGCCGCTACGCATTGACAGCGAGCGCTTTGCTGGAACGAACGCCCGGCGGCGAATGGCGTGCCGTTCTGCAAGACGAAGAGCATCGGATGACGGACGGGAATGTCTCGGCGCTGATGGCGGCGGGCGACGGACGCCTTTGGGTGGGGTACTTCGACCGGGGCCTGGACATATTTCCGGCGGCGGGCGGCAGGGCGGTGCACATCGAGAACGATCACGTGTTCTGTGTCAACCGCATCGTGGAGAATGCGGCGCAGGGGACGGTTGCCGTGGCCACGGCAAATGGGCTGGTGCTCTTCGATCGAGACGGGCACGAGAAGCAGGTGCTAACGCGCGATTCAGGCTTGATTGCTACACATGTTACGGACGTCGCACTGGACGGCAGCGAGATGGTAGCGGCCACGCCGGCGGGAATCACGTTTCTCGACGCTGGGGGGCCGCACAGCATGTATGCGTTTCAGGGACTAGTGAGCAACCACGTGTACGCGCTGGCCGCGAAACAAGACGCGCTGCTGGTGGGGACTCTGGGCGGTCTGTCGGTGGTGAGCGGGGGTATCGTGCGAAGAAATCTGACGACGGGGAACTCCGGCCTGAAGGCCAACTGGATCACAGCGCTGACGCCGGTAGATAACGACTGGCTGATCGGGACCTATGGGGCGGGAATTGTGCGCATGGATGCCGAAGGAAACATTTCCTCGACGGAAGCCGCGCAACCGGGAACTGTGGTGAATCCCAGCGCAATGATTGCCACTGGAGGCGAGGTGCTTGCCGGCACCCTGGGCAAGGGGTTGCTGGTGGGCGACGCTACCGGAACGCGCTGGAAGACGGTAACCGCGGGATTACCCTCGCTGAACGTAACGGCGCTGGCCGTGCATGGCGGCGTGGTCTACTTGGGGACGGACAACGGGCTGCTCAAGATTGCAGCCGGAAGGCTCTGAAGCGGGAGCGAACAGATGGGACGCGGGCATGCGGGCTGGAGATTGATTCTTTGCGGCGCGGTTCTTTTGGCGGCGGCGGCGCGAATGTGCGCTGATAGCGCCGTGCTGATCCCCATGGACAAGGAGGCGCCCGATCCTTCGATCCTTTCGCTGATGGAGATGGAAGTCGATATTCACATCGACAATGGCGATGCGCGCGTCTGGATTCGGCAGATCTATACCAACCACACCGGCAAGCTGGAGGAGGGCAACTACGTATTCGCTCTTCCCAGCGGGACACAGATTTCGGACTTCGCTGTATGGGACGGGCCGGTGCGTATTCCCGCGGTGATCCTGGAGCGCAAGCGTGCACAGGCGCTCTACCAGGAGTTGAAGAGCCAGGCCATTGATCCGGGACTCCTGCAGCAGGGCGAACGCACGGAGGAAGAGGCGCGGCGCAACGCGGTATTCAGCGCCCACATCGTGCCGATTCCGGCATGGGGAACGAAGCGGCTGGAGATGGAGTATCACCAGCGCATTCCCGTTGACCAGCGCAAAAGCTACTTCGTGCTGCCACTGAAGCCGGATGCCTATGCGGGTCAGCGCGTGTCGCACTTGAAGATTCACTTCGAACTTCACTCGGCAGCGACGATTAAGGATTTCACCGTTCCGGGTAAGCTGCTCCAATTGAAACTCGACCAGCAGGATGAGCATACGGTTCAGGGGTCGCTCGAATTGGACAACGTCGATCTCGGGGAGGACCTGGCGGCCACATGGGCTCTGGCCGACCCTGGGAACGCCATGCAGGTGATCGCGTATCGCAACCCGAATGGAGAGAGCGGGCCCGCATCGGCGGACGTTGCAGTTGCTCCTGCAAACGACAAGCACAAGCGCAAGGAAAAGCACGAGGCGGCGCCAGGATACTTTGAAGCCACTGCGCAGTTGAACGCGCCCGCCGCTCCTGCGGGCGCGGCGCCCCAGACCTCGCGCACCGTTATTGTGCTGATGGATACGTCTCTATCGATGCAGTGGGAGAAGCTGGAGCGCAGCTATGCGGCGGCGGCAAAAGTGCTGGAAAGCCTGCGCCAACAGGACCGCTTCAATCTGCTGCTCTTCAACACGCGCGTGGACACGTTTCGGCCGCAGCCGGCGAGTGCCGATCAGGCCACGGTGATGGCGGCCATGGAGTGGTTGCGCGCCAGCCATTTGCGCGGTGGAACGGACCTGCAGAAAGCCTTGAGCGCGGGACTGGCGCAGGCGAGTGTGACGGATTCAGCCCTGGTGCTGCTGACAGACGGCGGAGCAGATCGCGGCGAGATCCGCAATAGGAAACTGGCGGCGTGGTATTCGGCCCAGTGGGGGCAGATCGCAGAAGATCGCCGTCCCAAGACGGATATTTTCGCTGTGGGCGACGATGCCAACCTGCCGCTGCTCCGCATGTTGAGCCAGAACGGCGGAGTGCTGGAGGATGTACTTTCCACCGAACCTGTTGAGTTCAAGCTGGCCTCATTCCTGGCGAAGACAGGCCAGACGCCCATCGGCGACCTGCAGATAAAGGTATCGAAGGCCGCCGTCGACAAGGTGTACCCGCTCGACAATGCCGTGTTTGATGGGGGGCAGGCGGCCTGGGTCGGACAATATCTGAAGCCAGCGAAGCACGCCGAGTTCGTTGCGCAGGGCAGCCGGCAGGGCGAGACGGTTCGCGTAGAGACAAGGGCAGAACTGCCCGCCGAGGCGCTGGAACACGATCAGTTGCCGCGACTCTGGGCCGGAGCGCGCGTACAGGCCTTGCTCGACCAGATCGACCGCGAGGGCGAAACCGAGGCGGCGATCGAGGAGATCATCCGGCTGGCGCGGCAGTACAAGTTCGTCACGCCCTACACCTCGTTCCTGGCGGCGCCGCGTGCGCTGCTGCGGCCGAGGGTGATCCGTCCGGGCGATCCGGTGCTGCGCGTGCACACGGACAAGGCAATCGTGTCAGTAGTAGCGCTGTTTCCGTTCGGTCTCGAGAAGACTTTGCGATACCTGGCAGATGAGGACGTATGGCAGACACGCTTCCTTGCGCCGGTCGATATGACAGACGGGGTCTACCCGGTACGCCTCATCTTGCACGACCGCAGCGGGCAGGAATACAGCGAGCAGAAAACGTTTGTGATTGCGTCGAAGCCGCCGGTGGTGAGGATTCATCTGAACCGGAAGCGTTATCGAGCCGGAGATGTGGTGCCACTGGTCGTTCGCGCATCAGAGAGCACGCGCACGTTGACAGCGCGTCTGGAGGGGATGGGTCCGGTGTTCTTGCACTGGGATCGCGAAGCCGCTGCCAGCACCGGTGAGCTTCCTCTGCCCAGTTCATTGCCCGCAGGCGATTATGTTCTCACGGTCACGGCGGAAGATGTAGCGCACAACCTGGGTTCGACGGAGGTGCACATTGAAGTGCTTCCGTGAACGATCGATCCGAATCGCCGGTGCCGTCGGCGGTGCGGCGGCCGCCCTGCTTACCCTCGGTGCAATCAAGACGCCGGTGCTCTTCCATGCGGGCAGCGACTTCAGTCGCTGGATCGAGAATGTTCCGGCAGGGTCGGCTGTCGAGAGCGCGCTGTTCCGGGCGATGCAATTGCCGAACGGCGAAGTCCCTTTCCGGAGGCCCCCTCGTGAATCCGTCCCCGCGCTCAGCGAATTGCAGAAAATCGAAAACGAGGCGGCGCTCTTGTCTCTGCGCGCGCTCGAGGAGGAGCAAGCGCTGGACTTTGCCGCCGCTGAGGGCGACTGGAAAGCGTGGGCGGATGCGGCCGATGATCGCGTGGGAGCGCACCTGGATCTGGCGAACTTCTACGAGCGGAGGTTGCAGCCAAACCCCGAACTTGCCGCGCTGGAATGGGTGGGCAGCGCCCCTCCGGACACGCGTGAACGCTGGACTGCCGTGGAAGCGCAGCGCTCATGGAAGGCGTTCGAGCGGGCTCTGAAGGTGGTGGATGAGTATGCACTCGGCCGTGCTCAATCCGACGCGATTTACGCGCAATGGATCAAGCGCTACCCGCAGGAGCCGGCGGTATATCGGCGTCGCTTCGAGTATTTGCTCGCCGGAAAGGAATTCGCGCAAGCTGAAGCGGCCGTCGCACAGTATCGCACTTCGTTTCCCCAGGACCGCGTGTTCCCGTTGAAGGCGGAAGCCGATCTTGCCGTCGGGCGCGGCAATCCGAAGGACGGGCTCGCCGTCTATGACGCACGCTTTGAACCGCTCTGGCCGCCCGAGTTGATCCACGACTACTTCAGGCTGATCCTTGACAGTCACGAGCAGCGGGCGTTCCGCGACGCCGCGCGAGCGCGGCTGGAGGCCGATCCTGACGACCTGAAGGATGCGGCAAGGCTGTTCTACCTTGAGCAGCAGCAGGGGCAGCTCGATGCAGCCAAGGCGGTTTTGAACGGATATCGCGAGAAGAAAGAAGCGCGCGGGGCTGCCTGGACGCCTGAGGAACTGACCACACTCGAAAAGCTGTTTGAGGCTGTGCAGGACTTCCCCGAAGCGGCGCGGTATGCGTATGCCATGGCGGCGCAGCGGGCCACTCCGGTGGAAGAGCGCGAAGGCACGGTGGGACTGGCGCGCATCCTGTTGACGGCACCGGAGCAGCCGTTGCGAGTCGGTGCGGGAAACCTTTCTCTGTATCGCGACATTGCCACTATGGATCGTGGGCCCGGGTATCTGAACGGGATTCTCTCGCTCTTCCTCAACACGCAAGGACCGGACAGCGAGTACAACCGCGAGGAACAACTTGCCGCGCCCTACTTTCATCGAGCCAAGGCGGCTGAATTACTCGCAGGGATTGATAAGCGCTTTCCGGATGAGCCTTCCCGCCCCATGTTGCACGCCAAGCTGATGGAGGCGTACGGGACATACGGTGACAGCGCGGCCGTGATTCGCGAAGGCACGCAGATTCTGGCGGACTTCCCGCACTTCGATGGACGCACGCGCGTAGCGCTCGAACTGGCGGATGCCTACGAGCGAACCCATCAGCCGGATAAGGAATTTGGCCTCTACCAGGAATTGCTGAAGGAACTTGCGGCGCAAGCTGATGGCGTGCCGCTGGGCGGAGGCGGAGAACAGTACGGCAAGCCGGTCACGCAGGAAAACGCGCCGGCGCAGTTCAGCCTCTCGCCTGCCACTTCTGCAGACAACAACGGGCAAGGACACGAGGAATCCGCCGATGCCAGGGGTGCTGGAGACAACTCTACTGGAGCAGATTCCGGAACGAACCAGCAGGGTGCGAGGTCGGTCGAATATGCGCAGGTGCTGGACAGGTATTTGGCCAGGCTTGTGGCGTTGCAACGACTGCCGGAGGCGCTGGCAGTTTTGCGAGGCGAGCTCGACCGCAATCCCCAAGATCCGGGACTCTACGAACGTCTCGCCGACTTTCTGGATCAGAATCGCCTCAACGCGCACGTCGAAGAGGTATATGAGCGTGCCATCGCGCAGTTCCAAGACACCGGTTGGTATGCGCGACTGGCGCGCCTTTATCTGCGGCAGCGGCGCTCCGCGGACTATCGTGCCCTGATGCAGAAGGTGGCCGATATCTTCTCGGGGACCGAACTGGAAGCGTATCTCAATCAGGCTCCCGCCCCGGATCGCTCGCTGGCCTTTGAAGTCGATGAGTATGCAGCCGGCCGGTTCCCTCATGAGGTGACATTCGTGCGCCGGCTGCTGTCCGAGTACGACACGAGGCATGACGATGCCGACGCGGAGAAGCTGCTCTGGGCACACTGGGCGGAGAGCCCTGAATTGCGCGACCGGCTGTTTGAACTGCTGAGACGAACCGGTCGCCTCGACGGAGAACTTGCGGTTCTGCGCCAGCAATCGCCGGAGATCGAGAAGGCCGACTGGGGTGGCCTCGCCGGTCGCAATCCCGCTGCGGAGTGGTTCTGGGTTGAGGCTTGCCTGTGGCAATCGCATTACGAGCAAGCGGTCGGCGCGGCCGATGCTCTCGCGTCTGCGTACCCAGCCGACGCAACGATTGGCGCGCAGGCGTCGTCGCTCTACCGATCGCTGGCATACTTCCATCCCGAGGATACGGACAAGGCAGTCGCAATTGAGAAGCGTCTGCTCGATGCACGTCCCGGCGATCTCGATACGTTGGCTCGCATCGGCGACATCTACGCCGATCGGAATCGCTTCACAGAAGCCGCGCCTTATTGGCTGAAAATGGCGGACGTGCGCCCGGGAGAAACTGATGGCTATTTGCAGTCGGCCACGGTGTTCTGGGACTATTTCGACTTCGCGGACGCTCAGGCGCAACTGGAGCGCGCTCAGGCACAGCTGCACGATCCGACCCTGTTTGGCTACCAGCAGGGCGCGATCGAGGAGAGCCGTGGCGATGCGGCAACGGCTATCCGTGCGTACGTTGCAAGCGCAACCGCGGCGAACGCCTCGAGCGACAGCCGCGATCGACTGCTGACACTGGCGCATCGTCCGGTATGGCAGGCACAGGTTGAAGCGGGAACGGCTGGATTGTTACGCGCCGATGCGCCAAGTAACTCGGCGATTGAATTGCGCGCCGGGGTGTTGGAAGCGGAGCACCACAAGGATCAACTCGCGCAGGAATTACAGCAGCTCATCGCACGCACAACCTCTTTTGTCGTGCTCGAAGCCGTTGCCGGCCGGGCCCGCACGGATGAGATGCCCGCGGTGGAGGAAGCCAGCCTGCGACGTCAGGTCACCGTGACGAGCGACCCAGTGCGCAAGTTGCAGTTGCGTTACCGGCTGGTCGACGAGCTAGGGCAGCGCGATGCAGCAGCCGCGGCGCACGAAATCGACGCTATCTATAGCGAGAACCCGAAGATTCTGGGCGTGGTGCGCTCAACGGTGGACTATGACTGGGACCACGATCGGCGCCAGCAAGCTGTGATCGTGCTTCTCGACGCGGCGGGGGTAGCGTATCCCGATCTCAGAAGCCGCTTTCAGTTGGAGGCCGCGCGCAAGTCGACCGATCTTGGCGACTATGCGCGCTCGCGCACGTTACTGGAAGCGTTGCTGAAGGAGAAGCCTCTCGATGCGGGTTACGAGACTGCCATGGCTGCAAATCTTGCGCGAGCGAGCGACCAGGCCGGCCTGGATACCTTTTACAGGGCGCAACTGGAGCTTGTGCGCAACGCACCGCTAGGACGCGAGGAAAAGCAGGCGCGAGTGGCGCAATTGCGGCGCGGCATCGTGGCGGCTGATACCGAGTTGCGCAAATTCGATGCCGCCGTAGATCAATACATCGCCCTAATCAACACCTTCCCCGAAGACGGCGCTTTGGCCCAGGAAGCCGCGCTTTATGCGCTTGCCCACGATCAACGCGACCGGCTCTTCGCTTTTTACCAAAAGGCAATTGCCGATTCGCCGCGCGACGCGCGATGGAGCATCGTGTTGGCGCGGCTGGCGACTGCGGCTGAAGACGATTCACTGGCCATCGATGCGTATGCCAAGGCATTGCGGCTCCGGCCCGAGCGGCAGGATCTCTATATTGCGCAGGCCGGACTGGACGAACGGCTGCGCCGCTTTGACGACGCCATCGGACTCTATCGCAAGCTGTATACCCTGAGCTACCGCGATCCCAAGTGGATGCTCAAGGTGGCGGAATTGTCTGCGCGCGAGCGCAAAGAGGCGGACACGGTAAGCGCGCTTGAAACCGCGCTCATCGAAGGCCGCGCCCCCAAACCTGCCCACTTCTTCGAGGCAGCTGAGCATCTGGAGTCCTGGGGAATGCTGCCGACTGCCCAAAAGTACGCCGAGCAAGGCGTGGAGCTGGCGGGACCTGATCTACTGGTTACCCAGCAAGGCGGGGCGGCGACTTATGCGCGCATCATGGCGCGGCTGCGGCAATCCCCTACGGCGCTTGCCCTGCTGAAGAAAGCCCGCGCAGATGCGCCGGCAGTGACCATCGCAGCCGTAGCACAGCAGGTGGCACAGGAAGGACCGGGAGCCATCACGGATGCGGAGTGGCGCAAACAACGCGAGCAGCAACGGCGCGAGCAAGCCACAGCCGGATTTGCGCAGACTCTACAAGCCATGGCCGGAACGGCAGCGATCTACTACACGCCCGAAGAGAGGATGCAGTTTGCGACGTTGCTGCGCGACAACGCATCAACTGCCGATGCCACCGAGATCGCAAATGTGTACTTGCCCGCGGCGAAGGCGGCCCAACTCGCGCAGCTCACGGCGGACCTCGAATGGGCGCAGGTGGTCAATCGGAAACCGGAGGGCGGAATCCAACTAGGCGAATGGCTGGACCTCGAGACTCGCCGCGGCCAATCCGGAGCTGCCGCCCGTCAACTGGAGAAGCTGGCGCCCAGCTTACGGCACGAAGATGCCGTCCAGGTATGGCGCAGCGCGGCCGATGCGTATCGCAATGCCGGAGATGCGGCCGGTGAACTGCGCGCCATGGAACAGCTCAGTACGCTCGAGCACCTCGAAGGTGGCGAACTGAGCCGCTTCTATAAGTTGCTGATCGTGCACCGGCCTGAGGAACTGCTTAGTAAAGCGCGAGCAGGCGACAGTGCAGCACAGTACCTTGTGCGCAATGGCAATCCTGCACAAGCATTTGCGGCCGTAGACGCGCGATCAGCGGCGCGACCGCCAGTGTGGAAGGATGCCTACACAGCCTTGACTGGCCTGTATGTGCGCCAGCAAAAGCCAGCGGTGAACGACGCCTTCCGAGAAGTGCTTGCGGCGGATGCGAGCATCGGCGACCGCATCGGCCATCCAGCCGACCGGCAGCGCCAGCTGGCAGGAACGATGTGGTTTTACTACGGCTCTCGGTACGCGGACTATCTCGACGGAGAGAACGATCCGCAGCGCGAGGATTATGAAGCTTCGGAACTCGAAGCGACACCTGGCAATCCTGCCGCCTATCTGCAGTTGGCGGATCAATCTGCTGAGCATGGCCGCGCCGACGCGGCTGTCCTTGACTACGCCCACTCGCTTGACCTCAATGGTGACCAGCCCTCGGTTCTGGACAAGATCGCAACAATCGAATGGAAGAAGGGAGATCGTGCGGCAGCGCTCGATGCCTGGAGCATTGCGGTGAAGTTGTTGGCCGCGGAGATGGACGCTCGGCACGTACCGGAAACCTTCTGGGGCGATTTCGAGCAGGTGTTAAAGAGCATCAGCACGGCAGGGCAGTTCGACGCCGTGCGCGCGCAGGTAGACGCCATGCTCCGTGTATACCTGAAGCGCAACGGGACCTATCGCAGCGAACCGCTCTTAGAGGCGGCTTATCGCGCCAACGGGAACTCAGTGGACTGGCTGCTCGACATTACCGCGAGCCCAGCCGATCAACAGGCGTTACTGTGGTCGATTCTCCCCAACACGTGGTCCGATCAAGGCCAGTGGATCGAGAAGTCGCAGTTGAGCCGGATTTATGCCAGGACGCTTGAACTCGCGGAAAAGCAGGATCAGGCGCAGCCCGGTAATTACGGCAGCAGCGCCGATTCGGAGCGGCAGAAGCTGGTGCTTGCTTTGCTGAATGAGAAACAGCCCGCCGCGGCCAGGCAAGCGTTCAACGCGGTTTCGCAAAAGCAGCGATATGTGGGCAGCTGGCTGCCGATCGCCTTGCGCTTGGCCGACGCAGACGGCTCGTTGGGCACTCTGGTTGCTGATTGGAAGAGCCACGAGGGCAGCGGACCCGCATTGAACGAGGCACGGAGTGCCGCCGGCGCGCTGAGTCCTGCGGGAAGGCGCATTCTGCTGCGTTATGTGTACGAGACCTCGATCGCGCGGCGCGATTTCTCGGCCGCGAACTTCCTCGGGCTGGCCGACATCGATCTGGAGGAAAACAACACCGGCGCGGCGGTGGCGTTGTTGAAGCGGCTGGCACTGGTGAGCGCCGATATGTATGCGGACGAAGATTCCGCGGCGCATCTGCTCGAGCGTCACCACAAAGCGGCCGAGGCGGCGGAGTTCCTGCGCGAATTAGCCAGCGCAAATCCGTGGATTGCGGATTACCGGGTGCGGCTCGCCAAGACAGAAATGTCGGTCGATCCGGGGCAGTCCGCCGCTGTGGCGGATCTCAATGCGGTTGCTGCAGATCCGAATGCGAAGTACGAAGATCGTGAGCAAGCAGCGCGCGCGCTGAATGGGCACGGAGCCGCGAAGACGGGAAGTGGCGAACTGGATATTCTCGCAGCTGCAACTTGTCCTTCCGCGGCCAGCGTTTCGCAGCCGCTCTATGTAGCGGCGCGCCTCCAGTCCGCCGATTGCAGCGGAGCGGCCACACAGAAGGAACAAATATTGCGCGAGGCCTTGGCGATTGCACAGGATGATCCCGCCGTACGGTTGAAGTACGTCTTTGCGGCGTTTGCCGCCCGATCCGATGCGCGCGCTCTTACAGCTGCCGCGCCCTACATGCAGGGTGGCTACTACCCTGCAACAGAGACGCAAGGGGATGCGGAAAACGAGACAAACTCTTCGGAGTCTCCTGATGCTCAGCAGGAAGATAATAATGCTTCGACTTTGGCCGGTATGCCGCCCACTCAGGTGGCAAGACTAATCGAGCTGACCGCGAGCGCCAACCAACGGCGTGGCGATCTCCTGGAGGCCGTGCGCGTGCTTTCGCTTGGATTAAACGTGGTACACGCGAAGAATCTGCGTGCGCCGATAGAACGACGTCGCGCGACGCTCCAGACCGAACTCGATCGCTCGGCACAAAACGACGCGCGCGCGCCGAAGATCCAGGATGCGGTCGAACAGGGAGGAATCGTGCGGCCCATGCTTCTGCCAGACATGCCAATACCGGATCAGCCCGCCAAGGAGGAGCAGCCATGAAACGCGCTCTGTGGCTTTGTGTCGCCGGAGTGGTGCTCGCCGCCACGATATGGCTGGTTGCTCAGGTGCAGAGGCCTTCTCCTGGGCCTTCCGCGCTCATGCCTGACGGCGCTTTGCTCTATCTCGAAGCAAAGGACTTTCGGTCGCTGCTGAACGACTGGAATTCATCTGAAGAAAAGCGCGCGTGGCTGGCCGGCGACAACTATGCCGCATTCAGCCGCTCACGGCTCTATGAGCGCCTTTCGCAGGCTCAGGACGAATTCTCGACCACGGCTTCGGTTCCTGCCGATTCGAACCTCCTGATGCAGGTGGCCGGCGAGCAAAGCGCACTCGCCCTCTACGATATTGGCAACCTGCAGTTTGTCTATATCACCCGCATGGACGAAGCCCGAGCGGAGGCTACGCCGCTGTGGCAGGTGCGCGAAAAGTTCGAACAGCGCCAGGAGGGCGAAGATCGTTTCTTCGTGCGGGAGGACCAGCAGTCGAACCGTACCGCAGCCTTTGCTATTCACAACGGGTGGCTGATTCTGGGCACGCGGGCGGATCTGGTGGCGGGCGTGCTCGACAGGTTGGATGGGCAGGGTGCGCATAGCCTTACCGACGAGTCCTGGTATGCCGATGCAGTGAAGCAGGCCGCCCGCGCCCCTGGCGATCTGCGCATGGTCTTGAATCTGGAAAAGATCGTTCCCTCGCCGTACTTCCGCAGCTACTGGGTGCAGCGCAACATCACGGAGATGAAGCAATTTCGCGCGGCGTTGTGCGACCTGGAGCGTGGCGGCAAGGAGTACCGCGAATCCCGCGTGCTGCTTCGGGCTCCGGGTTCTGCGGCGCGAGCATCTGGGGACCTTGCGTCGCTTCTGGCCCTGGCGCCTGCCGATGCGGCATTCGCATCCGCTCAGGCTTCGCCCAGCGCAGACGCCGTGACCGCGGCACTGCGCGACGGTGTGCTTGATCCACGGGTACAGCAAGCTACAGATGAAGCAACTGCGCCGCCCGCAGTCCAATTCGAAAACGCAGGCACCGCCTCCGATCTGGAGAAGCGGATCGACATTGCGCCCGTACTGGTGAACGAAGCCGAGCCTTACACTGAATTGCGCCAACTCCTTCAGTCATCGGATCTGACCGGAATCCTGCAGGTCTATCGTACGGAGTCCTCGCTGAACAGTATTTTTGTGGGAATTGAACGCGGCATCGTGGTGCAGTCAGCTTCGGCGTGGAAGGAAGCCGTCGTCGAGAATGCCCTAAGTGCTACGTTCCGACGGGGACTGACCGCTTCGCAACTCGGTCTCGGCTGGTCATCGGTAGTGTTCGAGAGTGGAACTGCCTGGAAGCTGGATGGTCCAATTCCGGTGTTGATGGCGGTTCGATCCAACCGCCTGTTCGTGGCTACCAGTGAAGCTATGCTCGGTGCCATGCTGAGCCACGGAACGGGTCAGGAAGCCTCCGCCAGTGACGGCGTCACCTACGAAGCGGATTTCCATCACGACGCTAGCGAGCAGCAGGCTTTCACGAATCTTGCGGGAAGGCTCGATGCCGCGGGGCATGGCACGCCGTCGGCTGGAAGCGCCGATACCGACATGGGACCTGACGGTCAAGCACCTGCGTTTTTCTCAGGGAACATTGAGAGCCTCAGCCAGATGTGGTCTCACGTGGCTCGTGAAAAGGTTACGGAAAGGGACCAGGGCGTGATCGTGTCGCAGACAGTGGTGTACGAGTGGCAACAGCATTGAGACCGAAGCTTCCTGCGCCGCGCGGATTGACGGTAGCTTTTTTCCTGCCGTTTGCCGTGATAGCTGCTCCCTCGCTTACGCCAGCCCAGCAGACAACGCTGTTCGCCCAGGGCGCGAATGCCGCGTTGCAGAGCAGGTTCAGCAGTCCAGAGCTTTCCTGGATTCTGCTGAATCGAACAGGCAAGGTACTGGCGCAGCGATGGGATGCGCCCAATGAGCCGATTCCACTAGGCTCACTTGTCAAGCCATTCATCGCGATCGCATATGCAGAGCAGCATGGCGGTGGCTTTCCGCACGTGCGCTGTATCGGAACACCGAGCTTGTGCTGGTTTCCGCGCGGACACGGTGACCTGGATCTGGAACACGCAATCGCAAACTCATGCAATGCCTATTTCCTGTTCCTCGCCGCAAACCTGGACATAGAGACCGCGATCCGAAAGCTACAAACGTTCGGTCTCGCCGGCCCCGGGCCTGAAGCCGATGCTCGAACGCTGATCGGATTAAGCCCGGCGTGGCGCGAGAGTCCACTGGCGCTGGCGCGCGCGTATCTCGCTCTGTTGGATTACCCAAGTTTGGCTGTGCGCACCCGCATACTTCGCGGCATGGCAGGCGCTGCATCGTATGGCACTGCTGAGGCGGTGGATGTTGATCTGGGGCAGGATCTAGCGTTGGCGAAGACCGGCACCGCCAGCTGCACGCACACTCACCGGGCTCCGGCTGACGGCTTCGCGGTGGTGCTTTTGCCTGCCGATCGGCCCCGCTACCTCATGCTGGTGCGAATTCACGGAACTACCGGCGCACACACGGCGGCGGTAGCCGCAGAGATGCTGCGGTCCATCGGACTGGGGCAGCCATGAAGCGGCGGAGCAGTGCCGTGATGCTTGCGTTGCTGCTGGTCGCGGCCGCCCACGCCCAGAACATTATCCGGTTCGGTGTTCTAAGCCTGTTCCATCCGCGCACACTTGAAATAGCGTGGACCGGTCCCGGCGCGCTGGTAGTTTTAGGAGCCAGTGAGCCGATTGTGCTGGATGGAGAAGCTGGCCATCGAAAACTGATAGTGCAAGCTGCGCATGACCGCATACTCGTTGCGGGTCGGCAGGTCCTGGGACTCAGCGGCCACTCGCGCGATGGGGCCGACAGCGTGTTCGAACTTACTGTGCCGGGCAGATTCCACCGTGTGTACAAAGGCCAACTACAGATCACGGCTCAGGGAAACGAACTCATCTCGGTGATCCTCATGGACCGGGAGACTGCTGTGGAGGCGATTGTCGCTTCGGAGATGCCAGCTGACGCTCCGCTTGAAGCACTGAAGGCGCAGGCGGTCGTGACACGCTCATTCTTAGCCGCAGGCCCGCGGCATGTGGATTTCGATTTCTGTGATACTACTCATTGCCAGTACATGCGTTCGCCATTGGAGGCGAGCCCCGGTGTAAGGGAAGCCGTGCGATCCACAGAGGGCCTCATTCTCACGTGGCGCAACAGGCCCGTTGCCGCGCTGTATTCAAGCCGCTGTGGAGGGCGCACCCGAACACTGCGCCAGGCAGGAATCGACCCCGGCGACGGTTATCCCTACTACTCTGTCGAGTGCCGCTGGTGCCATACCCATTTGCTGCAGCAGGGGGGACACGCGTCTGCCGTCGGGAATGGCGCAAAGCCGCAATGGGGCTGGAGCGCGCTCCGCGACGAAACCGGAGCACAACCCCCGGGGCCTGACTCGGCGCTGCCAGGATCCGGTGGCCACGCGATCGGCATGTGCCAGCATGGCGCGATGGGTATGGCACAGCTGGGCGCGGACTTTCGTTCTATTTTGGCGCACTATTATCCGAACACAGATTTAACTTCCTCGCACTGACCGGAACGGATTTGCGTTCGAGCCTTCTAGCAACGGCGAGCCTCGGGGCAGATTCGAGTAAGCGGAGCGACCATTACTCCCCTAAAACGGGGCAGTATCCTGTTTCCCTGTCCAAGCTCGGTCATGGGGTCGCAGGACCCGAGCCGACCTTGCGAGGACTAATTCTGGGAGAGTCTGTGGGGAACTGAGAACGTTCCCCGGGTCTCTGCTTTGTTGGAGGTTGGTTAAGATTTCAAAAGCTCAGAGTGCACCTTGAGCTTTAAGTAACGACGAGCGTGACCGTCGTCGTGTGCGACATTGTGCCCGAAGTCGCGGTGACGGTAATGGTATACGTTCCTGCTTGAGTAGGATTACCATTGCCCCCTCCTCCACCTCCGCTACTACAACCTGTCAGGGTGGCGAGACCTCCCAGGCTCGTCGTCAATAGCGCGATGCAGATGAGTCTTTTCAGGCATTTTGATGAGCGCCAAGTCCTGGGGATGAAAGGAAGAAACAGAAAGCCGAAAGCAATCCAAGTGGGACTCCTGCCTAGTGTGTACCCCGAGTTCCGCATTGCCGCACTGGCAGGCACAAAAATCGTCAAAGTCACGTTCGTCGCGCCAATTCCTGCAGGAGTCGACGTCGGAGTGAGTGTGGCAGTTGAACCTGTCGGCGCGCCGGAGGCGGAAAGAGTCACAGCCGGCGTGCTGGGTCCACCAGCCGAACTGATAGAAAATGTGTACGTCGCCGTCCCTCCCGGCGAGATGGTTTGCGAAGTCCTGCTGCCAGTCGCGGCAAAACTAAAGCCCTGAGTCTCAGTTAAATTGATGCTTCCAACAAATTGGTGCGGATAACCCGATGCCCCGGGTGGAATGTAGGTCGGGGCATTCGGTTGTACGACTCCGGCAGTTGTGGGGAAATTGGAGTAGGCATACGTTGTTCCCGTAAAAACGATGTGATTGGTAGTGTCGATGGTCATGGCTCTCAACTGAGAGCCTGCGCTCACGCCGTTGAAATAGCTGCCAAAGACAAGATCGGAAAGATCTTCGGTCAGTCCCTCAAGCACCGCGCCCATGTCTGTTGAGTTGCCGGTCATATCCAGGACCGAAAAGACTGGATTCACAAGTGGAGCTGTTGCCACACTCGTATTTCCACCAACATAGACATTTCCTGAGCTATCGAGCGCGATGCTCTCATATTGGGTGCTCTGGTTGCTGTAAACAATTGGCCCGGAGAGATAGGTCGCTCCCAAAACCGTTGTCCCCAGCGCATCCAGATGGAAGATGTAGCCATTGCAAAGTTGTCCGAGAGAAATGTAACAGGTGCCAGAGAGTGTCTTCTGGAATGCGTTCTGACTTATAGGTAGATTCGATTCAGCGGTCGACCCTGTTACGTAGAGCGTTCCATCGGGGGCCCTGAACAGCGGGCCAGCGACATCCGCTCCGGGCAGATAAGTTGAGAAAACCAGATCGGATGCGGTGGGGTTCAGAGCCAGGACAAAGGCCGTCGTATCGCTTTGGTCTATCCAGGCTGGCCCGATCACACCGGGCGTAGTTGGTAGGCCACTATAGATGGCGGTGCCAGAGATGTAGAGGTTGCCTTGGGGATCAAGCGTCACTCCACCCACTACAGGATCGAAGCCAATGTTGCTGGAATTCAATGTCGGAATCACAGTTCCATAGATTTCGGAGCCATCGGCCGCAAGCTTCACAGCAAATAAAGCCGAAGTCGCATTGGGAACTGTGCTCGCGTAGGTGCCAGGGGTAATTGGTATGTGTTGGCTAATCGAAAAATAGGCCCCCGTATTTCCTACAGCATAGGCATTGCCTGAATTATCGACAGCGACTGCAAATCGCTTTGTTATCCATGTGAAATAGCCTGACTCGGCAGCGCCGAGTATCTCGGAATAGTTCAGGTTCGAACCCGCGGCATCTAACGAGAGAGCATAAGCACCCGTCGATGACGGCGAAGCAAAGGCTCCAACTTTTGGGAAGCTCGATGAAGTAGTATAGCCGACCGCCACCAGATTTCCCGATGAGTCGATGGCAATATCGTCAATCGAGGTCCCGACTCCGCCAATATAGGTCGAAAACAAAAGCGTGTGCCCGGTTGGGTCCAGCTTTGATATGAATGCGCTGTAATCGGCTGGACAACCTCCGCAACCAGCCAGGTACGGATGCACCATAGGATAATCAGGCGATTCTGTGTAGCCGGCAACATAGATATTTCCTACGCTGTCGGTCGCAATTGTCTGTGCGGTATCTGAGTAACTTCCGTCAAGGTAGGTTGAGAAAGTCAGAACAGGATCAACCGTCAATTCGAGGTTGGGATCATGTTTCCCAACATTAAATGAAACTACGCCCGAATCGGTAATGCGAAACGATGCTTCAACTGAAACTTTATCGCCGCTTACTTTCTGATAAGCAACCGGCTTGCGAAAGAAAATTACTGAGTTGCCAGCTGTTAGCGAAAGGTCGCCTAGGGGAGTGATGGAGAGTTTCTCTGCGCCTACCAGCCTAAATCGGATGCTGGCCGGGTCCGTACCAGGCGCCACTATGAAATCGTGCTCGAGCTGACCACGATTCCCGTAGAAAAGGAGGTCTACCCCAGGCAAAATGCCACGGTAGATAACCTTTTCATATATGGGAATGCTGCGGCGCCAGAGGGCCTCATCGCTGCCACTAAAATAGTTAACCTTACCGCGTAGTTCGTTCTCACCCATTACAGACATAGGGGAGCCTGAACCCAGCACTCGAAACTGGACAGAAACACCCTTTGGATCGCGACCGAAGAAAATGTCAGGGCCAGCATCCGTAAATTGAACTTCACCACCTGTATTGCGGGCGATGAATCGGGAATCGACAGAGCTTTGTCCCTGATTTTTCTCAAAGACAACTGGCAGTGCCATTTGGCCACTTTGTCCCCGAGGGGCCTCGGCAGATTCATTCTGCGCGAATACATCCGCATTCCCAAGAACAAGTATGAAAAGAATCAACAACCACAACAAGGTAGCGACCCGCATGGCGTGGCCTCGTTGGAATTGTACCGCGACTATTTCACGCCAGGTGTCTTTCAGCAACCGATTGCACGAGAAGTCGCCTACCTGGTTTTGATCATAGACAAGCGGCAGGTAGGCGAGTGGAGCTGATCACCGAATCCCGCGCTTGCCACAAATTCTGAGTGCCCCCAGTCCCTCATCCGCAATGGTGGAGGGACCGGGGAAAGCATAGATATCCACAAACTGCAAACTGAATCACATCGATACCGATCAGTCCCGATAAACGTTAGGTCCCTATCGGGACTGCCCCGGCGCGACAGAGGTGACCTGTGGCAGGAACTTCTGCCGGGGCAGTTACGATAGGGTCGTTTGAAGTAAGTCGCTGGCGCGATGGATACGGTGATCTACCTATGGAATTTCAATCGGCGCCGGATGGTCTTTGTGGGCGTTGGAGCGGCGGGGTGGACGAATCGGACTGCGCGGGCTTACTGCACCTGAATTGCAGTGAGCGTCTCCCCAACGTTGTAACCATTATTCGGATCTTCATTGCCAAAGCAATCGTCGCAAACTAGCCTGCCGCCGAGCTCGCTCTCAAAACAGAAAAGGGCGGCAGGTCTCAGACCCCGCCGCCCTCACAAGGATGAACCGGGATTACCGACCCTCTTTTAGAGCAGACCCGGTACCTTGGTGTCCATGGTGATGCGGGTTCCGCTGAGCACACCGGCAATGTGGACTCCTGGGTTGCCCGAGGTATCGTATGCATCCAGCGTAAATGTGCCGGAGTAGTGGGTGCCATCCGGGCTCAGGGTGATCTCCTCGACGATCTGGGTAGGACCCTGCGCAGGCCCGATTTCGCTCCAGCTCAGCGGGTTCGTCGGATCGTATGCATTGGCGAACCATGCGAAGTGATTCAGTTTGTATGTGTATCTTCCCGTCTGTTTCCAGATGCCCATACAGAAATCTCCATCCTGCGGGGGCCTATCGGAATTCATGAGCTCGGTGTTGTCGCCATGCCAGACAACGAGCGCGTTGTCTACCGGCGTGCCTTCGGGCAAGTCGCTGTCTGAACCATGGGATGTGAACGTGACATGCCACATGCCGACGATCGATGGACCCTCCCGGTCCGAGAACTCCGTCCGCAACATGCGTGCGGACCCGGATTGGAGTTGAAAACTACTGGGATGAGCCTGCGGCAGTGTCACGCCTCCACAGGCGGCGTAAGCGTTGGGAACGCACATGAGCACGAGCCCAAACATTGACGCGGCTATTGCGAGCATCCATTTGCATTTCATCGTTGTCCCTCCTTGGGGAAGAGCGGGGAATGCGCTGGTCGGTGAAGCGGTCAAAGTTGAGGACTGCAGCCGCAAAGGTGTCCTTTTCGGGCTTTTCACCTGGTTGAGTCCGCCGATGAGTGTTTTTTCGTAGTAGCTCTGAAGGGAGAAGGGGGTTCAGGCCACGGCCCGATGGGGGAGTGCTCCCAGGTTCAACATCAGGATCGCAGTGGCGAGTACCAGAGTCTTTCGGCTTTCTATTTCAGATTCCCCTTTCCCGGGATTCGGTACCCCGTCCCGTTCGCTCCCTGTCATGAAAGGAGTCTGCCCCACCTTCAACTCGGACTCAATGAGGCGGAGATGAGTTGCGTCTGAGTTCAGCGGCTCACCTACCTCATCCAAAACTCATCTCGGCTCTCGCCGCTCTTTTGGTAATCTCCCCAACATGAAAGAGCTAATAGACGGCCTCTCACCTGACCAATTGGCCGGCCTGCGCCGGGTCCTCAACTGCCAGGTCCTCAACCCCAACGATCCGGACTACCCCGCTGCGCGCAAGATCTGGAACGGCATGATCGACCGCCATCCGTCCGTCATCGTGCGCCCCACCGGCATCGCCGACGTCATTCATGCTGTTCGTTTTGCTCGCGATCTTGGTCTCGCCTCATCGGTCCGCGGCGGCGGCCATAGCGTAGCCGGAAAGTCCGTCGCCGACGGCGCGATGATGATCGATCTCTCCCTGATGAAGGAAGTTCAGGTCAACCCCGGCCGGCAAACGGCATTAGCTCAAGGTGGCGCCACATGGGGAGCGTTCGACCGCGAATGTGAAAGGTTCTCTCTCGCCACCACTGGCGGCGTCATCTCGTCCACCGGCGTTTGCGGTTTAACGCTGGGGGGCGGTATCGGCTGGCTCATGGGCAAACACGGCCTCAGTTGCGACAACGTCGTCTCCGCCGACCTCGTAAGCGCCGATGGCAATCACCTTTCCGTCAGCGCCACGCAGAACGAAGATCTTTTCTGGGCCATCCGCGGCGGCGGCGGCAACTTCGGAGTCGTCACCGCGCTCGAGTTTCGCCTCCACGAGCTCGCCTCCATCCACGGCGGCATCGTTTTATATCCGCGCCCCGTTGCCTTTGATCTTTTGCGCCAATATCGGGACCTCACTTCTCACGCGCCCGACGAGATCACCGCCTATGCCGCGCTCCTTACCGGCCACCGCAATCCCATGGCGGTCATCGCGCTCTGCCACAGTGGATCGAACGGCGACCGCGCCGCCGCGTGCAAACAGTTCTATCTGGCCGCGCCGCCCGCCGCCGATATGATCGGCGAAAAGAAATACACTGAGATTCAAACCATGCTCGACTTCTCCGCTCCGGCGGGCGCGCACTATTACTTCAAGTGCCCCTTCCTCCGTGAGCTTACTGACGACGCCCTGCGCGTCATCGTCGACCACACGGAGCAGATGCCCTCCGAGCAGACTCAAGTCGTGCTTGAGCACATGCACGGCGCTGCCAGCCGCGTGCCCGTCGAGCAAACCGCCTTCGGCCTCAGGCGCGTGCATTACAGCATCAACATCATGCCCGCATGGATCGATCCGTCGATGGCGGAGAAATGCATCACCTGGGCGCAGGAGTTTGCCTCGGCCCTGAACGCATTCGGAGCCTCGGATGCCTATGTGAATTACCTCGGAGAGGAAGGACAGTCTGCGGTTAAGGCTTCCTACGGCGCCAACTATGCTCGCCTCGCCACCCTGAAACAGAAATATGATCCGGACAACTTCTTCCGCTTCAACCAGAACATCGTGCCGGCTGCCTAGTTGCGCGCCAGGTGCGACAAGCCGATCGACGCGAGAAAGCCGTGATAACGCGCCTCCGTCAGGTAAGGACGGAACTCATCGCACAGGACCGCAATGTAGATGGGAGTGGATTTCACCGCCACCGCCCGGTCCAGCCACTGGTACATCTCCACGACAGCTCCGAGCCTCGCGTAAATCGTGGCAATCAGGATGGCTGGCTCCGTCTTCTCTCCCGCTGCTTTCAATTTCTTCACGATGTTTAGAGCGCGCTGACGCTCGCCCTTGCCCGCCAGAGCTGCTCCCATGAAGGCCAAGGCCTCAATGTTGTCGGGCGTGAGCGAAAGAGCCTTTTCAAATGCCGCGATACCTTCGTCATATCTCCCGAGCCACGCTAGACTCCGGCCCATGAAAAAATAGGGCCTGTAATAGCCGGGCTCCAGCTCCACGCTATGCTGGAATTGCCGCAGAGCAAGATCGTGCTGGCCGGCATGCGTTTGCGCAATTGCGAGGTAGAGGTTCACGCTCGTCGAAAGCGGTTCAATCTCTCTCGCGCGCTGCATCGATCCAATCGCCTCCTGCGTTTTTCCCACCGCGGCTAAATACAGCGATTGCCAGATCAGCGCGGCAATCTGGCTCGGATCAAGTGCCAGTGCCGCCTGAAACTCCCGCCCGGCCCCGTCCCAGTCCCAGTCGTACCAGCTCTTGATCAACCCCAGGGTGCAATGCGCCTCGGCCAGCGTTTCATCCAGATCCAAGGCCTGTTGCAAATGCGAATGGGCCTGCGCCAGCGCTTCAAGCGGCTTCATTTGACCCACTCTCACCGATCCCATTTGCGCGTAGCAGTCTGCCAGTCCGGCGTATGCCGGCGCAAAGCCCCCATCAATTGTCAGCGCCTCGTTGAAGTAGTCCATGCTGCGCCGGATCGCATCCCCTGTCATCTTGTGCCAGAAGTAACGCCCCTTCAGATAAGCGTCATAGGCCGCGGAAGACCGCGAATACCGCCGCGAACCCACCGTCGCGCTGGGGAATAGCTCCAGCACCAGCGACCGACTGACGCGTTCCGTCACTTCTTCCTGCATCGCCAGCAGATCGCCCGTCTTGCGATCGTAGGTCTCCGACCAAAGCACGCACCGGTCGCGCAGATCGTGCAATTTCGCGCTGATGCGCAGCGTATCCCCCGACCGTCTCACCGTTCCGCGCAATAGATAATCCAGGTTCAACTCGCGCCGCAAGCGGTCCAGATTCTGCGCCATCTCATCGCCGCTCTCCAGTCTTGGAATTGCTGTAACGCGCAGCCGCGCCGGATCGATGCGCGAGAGCGCTGAGATCATGTCCTCCGTCAGTCCGGCGGCAAAATAGTCTCCTTCTCTCCCTGAAAGCTCCTCCACGGGAACAACTGCGATGCGCAGGTGCTTCTCCGCCGCAGCAGGCTCGCCGTCCCCACTCTTTTGGATCTGCGAAATGAATCGGTACCCGAGGCGCGGAAGGGTCTCGATATGCCTGGGGTGCTCAGCCTGATCGTTCAGTGCGAGGCGTATCTGACGAATGCAGAAGTTCAGGCCCTGCTCGAAATCGACGAAAGTGTCCTCGCCCCAGATAGCCAGCCGAATCTGCTCACGCGTTACCAAGGCACCGCGATGATTCAGCAAAAACGCAAGCACACGCGCTGGCTGCTGCTGAATTCGGACAGGCGCTCCGTTCTTAAGCAGCTCAAACGTCTGCTCGTTGAGCTCGAATTCACCGAATCGGATCAGGGACATTTGGAAAACTCTGAGTTGAAACTAAGCAAAATGCTACCATGCACTCAATTCGACGATGCGACTAAGTCCTTTTAATCTCATAGTTTCGCGGGTTTATCTGACTGCGCATTGGTCAAATCCACGAGCACCAGATGACCGCATACGTATCACTTTGGGTGTGGCTTTTCAGACCCTCAAAACGTTAGCAGGTTTCGGCAGCCTCGTCGGGCCCACTCCCGTCGCTCCAGCACAGAATCCGCGTCGCCATGCCGACTTTACGGTATTAATCTGGCTCGATGAGCACGTTGGCGGAATACCGATGCGAAAGCCCTTGTGAAACACCGAAAGCCTTGAGAATCCTTGGCAGATCGTTTCGAAAGGGCATCCCACCAGGGAATCGTAAGGCATTGAAAACACGAGTCGTCATAAAAACTGCGCAAGTATTCCGAAAGATGTACGTTGGGAAACAACCAAACCTCACTCCTCGCTGAGTGACTCGCCCTGTTAGCAATAGCGACACTTGTAACGATATCCCTCCACTGTCATACCCAAATGTGCACCAAGTAGGCGACGAGAACTGCGGCCAGCCAAAAATCGCCGGCCATCGCGAAGTTCTCGTTTATGCTTCGCGCCTTGGACGTGAGGTGGAGCAGGCCCCAGGCGCCGTAAGCGATCGCGGCAATCAAAGCCACCGGTACAAGAAAGCTGTGAATCCACAAGGAGAGGATGCCGGCCGTGCCGACCGCGAGATTCCCAATACCGTGCTTGCGGATAATCGGCAGCGCATCGTCGGTCTTCGTGCGAAAGATCTCCCGGGCGGTGAATTGCGGCTGAAGACACTGGCGAATTCCCGCTCCCGAACCCCGGACCCCAGCACCCCAGAACACAGACCATTTTCCTGCCAGCATCATCCACGAAGCCGCGCCCTGTGAATGAGCGTGTTCCACTCCCATCGAAATAACGGCAGCACAAACATCGACAGGATTACGATTGCGAGGTACATACTCCAAGCTCTTTCTGACCCACTGCAACCACAATATATAAGGCCGCTCTCCTTTGCGGGCTGCCAATGTGAATCAATTTTGCGATCGGTCCTGATGACGAGGTTCAGTCCAGCGATCTTCCCTAAGTAGTCACTGTGTACGTAATCCCCTTACCACGTTTCCAGCCCTTCTGGTTCTGGAAACGTGCTAAGCCCTGTATGCGCCACGCGAGACCTAAGCCGTGGAACAGCGGTCACGCGCGCGCGGCCAGCATGATCGGGCGCTTCAGCGTTACCACCTCCGGTAATTGCACTTCACCGAAATCCCTTTCCACCAGGGTCACTCCGTTGGCCGCAATGCTTCCCGACCAGGAGCAGTCGCCGAGTCCGATGGCGACGATGCTGCCCTTCTTCAGTTCCAGGGAGAGAGCATCGATATGCGTAGTAAGACCAATCTCGCATTCAATCGTGCCGATCGGCGCGCGATTGAAGAATACCTGAATGGTTGGTTTGATTACGGATTCGACCGAATGCTCGAATACTTTGCACGTGACTGGCATTTTGGGTGAGCGGAGACTCTCTTCGGCGGAATCATCGATTTGTTTGACTTTCTTCCACGCGCTTACCCAGCCATCCAGTACAGACGCCTCCATAGCCGTTTCCAGAACCCTGGCAATCTTCTGTTGCATTGCAGACCAGGGCACAGGACGCTTAGCGACGGAAGTCTGTGACTCAATCTGTTTGAAGTCCCGCGCCTGAACCGACTGCGCAAGTTCGTTCGGCTCCTTGGCGCGGGTGAGGAACAGGCCCGCGATACTAAGGCCCTCTAATTCGATTTGCGGTGACATGATTAACCTCTTAGAACCGGGCTCGTGCTGGCATCCTGCTTCGACTGTGTTGTCCTATTGACGACTGAGTGCTCGACCGACTCGAGGCCGGGATCGAGCTCGAAGGAAACCTGCGGGTACGAACCACCAGTCAAGCGCACCTGATGTGTGCTCGTCAGTTGAGTAATTTTCAAATGGACTCCTCGCGTCTTCATCCACTTACGCACACCGGTAACGGCAGTTGCCAGAGCGGCGAGAGCGAGCACAAGAAGCCAAAGGGGAGGCCAGGCATACTTGACGACGAGTTCGGTATTCCCAATGATGGGCCCCGCGAATGATTCCGCGGTTAATCCAGTTACGGTGATCTTCTTAGTTCCAGGGCTTGAAAAAACGTGCGCTGCGATACCATCGGCCTCCGCAATCTCGTCCGGCGTTCCGTCGTTCCAGTGAAACCGATATTGAATGTCAGGCGGCGCCGGGCGTGATGATGCGTGAAAACGAATCGGTTTACCGGTGCTGAAGTCTTGTCCAGGCGCGGCTTCTACGGTCAGCGTGGGCGGACGAATCAGGACGACCGACACCGGAACGGCGTTACTGGTTGCGACTACGTTGTTATCGCTGTTGTATACAGTGACCGTGACCTGATAATCTCTGGCGCTTTGATAAACATGCGTATTGGTATTGGGGCCAGGCGCGGACGACGAGTCATCACCATAGTTGAAAACAAACGTAGCATTCGGATCGGCAGGCGTCAGCGTCGCATTGACGGTGACAGAATCCCCAACTCGCACGCGTGTTGGACTTGCATCGAGAGTGACAACCGATACCTGAGGCGCTGCGACTGCCACCGTCACCGGATTACTTTTCAATGGCGGACGCGGCGTATGGCTAGCCATCATGATGGTGTAATTCGGCGCCGCTTGTGCAGTGGCATAGACCGTGTAGCTCTGCGCTTCGCTGTACGCATGGCTTGCTGACGCTGTTGTCGAGTCTTCTTCTTGGCCATCACCCCAGACGAAGTGAAAGCTTGAGCAAGAAAAACCTGATCCGCAGTTAGCAGTTACGGTCACGGGCACATTTGTTTGTGTGGTCTGGCTGGCCGGAGAAAGCGTCAACTGGCCTTGAATACCAGGTTGCAGCTGATAGCGCCTTGCGATGTCAGCCGGACTTACATTCCGCTGCTGACCCGCTGCAGCAGCCACATGGTTCGTCTGAGCGAGGGCCGGCTCTTTCTGGGGAGCTTGTGCGGCCTGTACTGTCGCAATCAAACACAGCAAGAGTGGAATTGTCCGGCTGAACCATCGCATCATGCGCCTCCGCGCCCCGGTCCCGACAGCATTGGAGGGGAAACTGACTGCCGGTAGCTTAGCACTACTCAAGCCGCCAACTGCCATTTCTTTGATAGTTCCGCCAAATGCGCGAGCGTTACAGCCGGCCCCCTTCAAAAAGCAACATCGAGCAGCGTCTTTCCTGGGCAAAGGTCCAGGCACTCCAAAAAGCCGACCTTCTCGACTCCTCCGAGGCTTCGGGTTTCGGATGTCTCAATGCTCGCATTATCGCCCAGTCACCCAGCGAAGAGTGAAGTTTGAAAACAGCCGTGAATCCACCCCAGCCTGCTCATAGGCACATCATCACAAAAAGGAAAAAGTGAACGGGGAAATGGAAGACAAGAGTGGAATCGCCGCACACGAACCCCGCTATCAATGTACACGGAAAGTGAGCAGCAGGAATGATCGGTCACGGCAGATGGCGGCCCTTCAAGATCTGACTGCGGATAATCTCCGCCGCGCCTTTCTGCAGCAGGTCCATTTGCGCATCAACAGGCAAAAACTTAGGTACTGGTGCCGTTTGCTCAAACGCCACCACTACCAAAACTTGCTCATCTTGTCTTTAAGTATAAAATCGCACGTATGCCGGGCCGGCCTTTGTGCTCACCTTCGTTCTCGAGCGCGCATCCTCGTTGTCACGCTTCACCAGCGCTAACCGCCTGAAGTGATGAGAATGACATCCCGAACACCCAAATTCACGCTTGCCTGTTTTGCGGCCCTCGCCTGCCTCGCCCTGCCGCAAGCCGCCGGCCCCCAGGCCGCTGCGCCGCAAACCCCCGCCGACGATTTCCGCACCGCCGAGCGCTGTGCCAACTGCCACAGCAATCTCAAAACTCCAAGGGGCCAGAGCGTCTCGATCAGCCTCCAGTGGAGCGCCAGCATCATGGCCAACGCTGCGCGTGATCCCTACTGGCAGGGCAGCGTGCGCCGCGAGGCGCTCGACCACCCCGAATCAAGCGCCGCCATTCAGAACGAATGTTCCCGCTGCCACATGCCGCTTCAGGCCCTTGCGGATCAGGCGCAGGGCCACGCAACCGAAGTGTTCTCGCGCCTGCCGCTCCAAACCGGCCACGCTCCCGCCGCGACCGACGGCGTCTCCTGCACAGTCTGCCATCAGATCCAGTCCGCCGGCTTGGGCACGCCCGCAAGCTACAGCGGCAACTTCACCGTCGCCTCGCCGGCAACGCATCCACGGCCCCTCTTTGGTCCCTATGCGCCCGACTCCGACAACCTCAACAAGGTGCACGTGATGGCCGCCGGCTACTCTGTCGAGCAGGCCGCCCAGATTCGTGACGCGGCGCTTTGTGGCAGCTGTCACACGCTCTACACCTCCACGCTCGGCCCCGGCGGCAAGCCCATCGGCCGGCTTCCCGAGCAGATGCCCTACCTCGAGTGGCTGCACAGCGACTACCGCGACAAGCAAACCTGCCAGCAGTGCCACATGCCGGCGGTCGCCGAACCAGTAGCCGTGGCATCCCTTCTCGGCAAGCCGCGCGAGGGCGTCCGTCTGCACACTTTCGTCGGCGCCAACTTCCTCATGGACGCCATGCTCATCGCGCACCGCGACGAGCTCTCCGTCGCTGCGGAGCCCTCCGAACTTGCCGCCGCCGCCGCGCAGGTCACGTCGTTCCTCCAGTCGCAATCTGCGCGCATCACTGTCGGCCCCGCGCAACTCTCCGGCAGCGATCTCACCTTTGCCGCTCGCGTTGATAATCTCACCGGCCACAAGCTACCCACGGCTTACCCGTCGCGTCGCGCTTGGCTGCATGTCATCGTCACCACAGCTGACGGGCACACGGTCTTCGAGTCCGGCAAGCTCAACCCGGACGGCTCGATCGTCGGCAATGCGAACGATGCCGACCCCACTCGGTTCTTGCCGCACTACACGCGCATCACCCAGCCAGATCAGGTCGAAATCTTCGAGCCCATCCTCGGCGACAGTCAGGGCCGCGTCACCACCGGCCTCATCTCCGCCACGCAATACCTCAAGGACAATCGCATTCTACCCACCGGCTTCGACAAGCAGACCGCTTCGCCCGACGTCGCGGTCCGCGGCAGAGCCGCCGAGGATCCCGACTTCACTGCCGGCTCATGCACCACGCACTACGCGGTGCCCACCAGCGGTGCCGTCGGCCCCTTCCATGTCTCCGTCGAACTCCTTTACCAGCCAGTCGGCTATCGCTGGGCTCACAACCTCACGACCTACCAGGCAGTGGAACCGCAACGCTTCGTCCACTATTACGAACAGGCCGCTGCGAAATCGGCTGTTGTTCTTGCCCACGCCGATATCGCGGTCGGTCAAGCTCCAACCCAATAGCCCGCAACACCAACTCTGGCCACGAGAGTGTTCGGGCGATGAGGATTCCACCTGGAAGCACGTCAGTTGAGGCAGGCATTCTCAAGATCAATCCAGTAACTCAGATGGTGATTTGACCACAAAAGAGATTCGTCAGCTCAATGCTTGCCGGGAAATCCGCCAAGCCCGTGAAACGTGAGATAGAGCGAGTAGCCACACACCGCGACGGCGACCGCCATTTCAAAAAAGAGAAACATCACCCCGTACTTGTACCAGGGTTCATGGGCAACGCTTTCGACAGATAATTCCGGTTTCATCATTGATCTCCAATCATGGATTCGACTTTCCCAGATGTGCCGCGGCTACTCTTCCTGGAGAGCTAGTCTGCACGGCAGAACTCCATGCTCGTGCGGGTGGCGTTCGTAGCGTGTGGCCCAGAAGTAAAAGAACACGAACGGCAGGAATATGTAGAGCGCCACGTGCGCATACCCGATGTGAAGATTTGCGCCGCTCGAGAAGACCAGCGGATAGGCGATAGCAGCTGCAGTCGAGACGCCGCCAATGAACCCGGCCGCAACGCCCGGGCGATCAGGGAAAAGCAGAGGAACCAGAGCAAAGGTGCCTCCGGTTCCGAACGAGATGAAGATGCCCAGCGCAACCAGGACCGAGACCGAAAGATGCAGCGAGCCGGATAGGCCGCCGACTGTCAGCCCGGCCATGGCTACAACAATCAGCATCAGCGAGATGCCAAGCCAGTGCAGGCGGGGCGCATAAGGCAGCGTTTTGGCAACGAACGGAAGCGGTGTCCACCGTTTGCGCTGGAAGAGATCGGACATGAATCCGGAGAACGGCCGGAAGAGCGATGCCGTGAACGACTGGACTGCCGCAAAAGTGCCTGCGGCGATCTGTAGTCCGGCGACGCTGCTGAAGCCCAGCGCGAGAATCGCATTGTGGAAGCCTCGCGTGAAGTAGCCGGGCAGCCAGGCATTCATCGCAATCTCAAGACCGAAAGACATCGCATACGCGAGCATCAGCGCAATCGCAATATAACGGCTCCAGACAAAGATCGTGCCCCGCAGGTTGCTTTTTTCACGCGCAAGATCTTTCTGCTGCACGGTCTTCGCGGCCTTTCCGCGCCACAGGTACCACGCCGCGATGAACAGCGCGATCACGCCGAGAGATAAAAACGCGGCGTGATAGTTGGTACCAAAGAGGCGCGGCAGCACCAGCGCGCCGGCGCCTGCCCCCACGTTGCCCGTGCCTGCATACAATCCCTCGGCCGTGCCAATCTCATGTTCATCGAACCACTGCGCCACATGCTGAATGCCGACCACGAAGGAGACGCCGGCGGCAGCGACCCCGATGCGCTCGACAAAAAGTAAGTTGTAATCGGTTGTGAATGCTGAGGCGATCGATATCAAACCGCATCCTGCAAGAATGCCGGCAAAGGTGCGCGGAGCGCCGAAGCGATCTGACGCCCATCCGGCGACGATTCTGCCCACCGGAGCCATCCAGATGGCTGAACTCGCAAGGAGGCCGAGGGCCTTGATGTCGAGATGGTAGTTGGCCGCGATGCTGGGACTAAATGCAGCGGTTGAAAACCACATGAGGAAGCACCAAAAGAAGCCGGCCGTCGCGATGATGAGCTGTTCAACCTTGTGCGTTTTCATAATTCTCCTGTATTGCCGAATCCTGTCGTGGACGGTGGAGTCGGCGCAATCGATCCCTATTGGGCGCTCTTGTGGTCGAGGCTCCAGTGATAAACAAACTCGACATAGCCGTATTGCATGTTGCGGTTCGACGGATAGATTGCGGCGACGACCGTATTGCCCTGCGCATATGCGTAGTAGAAATTGAGATCGACATTCTTAGTCGTCTGCCAATCGGCGCTGACGTCCGCAACGGAAGCGAACGAGTGCGAATTGTTCGCCGGACGGCCGACGAAACCGAACACCTTGTTGTCAAAAGCACCGCCGCCGAGATACCAGAGGTCGCTCGCCGACGTGAGCTGCAGCCAGTGAAGATCCGATCGAACAGCCACCTTCTTCACCGGCTTATCCATGATCTGAACGAACTCATCAGTGTTATTCATCAAGTTGTAGAAGGGCAGACGCGCATAGACGCGCGGCGTGGGCAGGACTTGAAAAAAAGTGTTGTGCTCGCCGTCGGTTGGGCTGTTGTCGCCGGTCGAACGGAACCATCCGCCGCGCAGCCAGGGCGTTGTCGGTACTTTGCCGAGCTGATAGCCGCCTTCTACCGCTGCGGCGCCTGCCTTATGACTCTGCAATCCCCAAGTGCCATTTTGGCCGGCTCCCCAAGCGAGAAAATCGAACTGGCCAGGTCCCGCCGGAACGCTTGCGAGCAAGTCGCCGCCGTACGTCCCGATGCGAATGTTTTTGTGGTCAGTGGCTCGCACTCCGGCCGCGCGATTATCGGTTTTGGTCAGGCCGGTGCGGCCGTCGTGATAGCCAATGGCGAAAGCACGCCAAAGAATGTGCTGTTTGGCATTGGCGCGCGTTAGGGCAAGATACTGGACGTCGACATTGAGCTCGGGATTGCCATTCATGTTGAAAACGCCCTGATCTGCGCGCGCCGCCATCGCCGTCAGGTTCCACGCGCCTGCCCTGTAACCGGCATCGAGCCCGTCGAAGCTGCGCTGCGCATTCGAGAAACCGAAGTTGCCGACGAGACGATTCGCAACGCGGTTGCTCTGCAGCCAGGCGATCGTAGAGTTGGCAGGCTTTGTTTCCTGGCCCTCGATAAACTCGAAGCGGCCCAGCCGCGCGCTCGAGCCCTCGCCGTCCAGTCGCGCGAAACCCTGCTTGAGAAAAGCAGCTGCCGCGTTGGACTTGTTGTTTGCGGCGTAGTAGCTCCCGCCTAGTCCTAACTGGCCCTGGGCTGCAGCCGAGGCGATGGCGTCGTTCGGTACATCAAGAACTGAAGGCTGGGCTACCTCCAACTGCCAATCCCAGCGACGCAAATGTTGCGCGATCCCCGCACGAAGCAGTGACTCGGCGTAGCCATAGGTATTGGCATAGGGTGGCGCCGCAAACCACTGCCACGAATCGATGCGCGTGCGATCGTACACTGAGACGCTCAGGCCGGAGCTACCGGTGGATTGCGCGTGTAGCCGGCCGAAAAGCCCGATAGCGAAAAAGGGGGAAAGAAGAAGAATTGCGATGCGGGATTTTCTGTGCACAAGCTCTCCTTAGAATGATCACTGTAACTTGCAATTGCGTTTCTCTCGAAAAACAGGACGCCCTCGAAGACTCTGTTTGGAATCAGGCTTCTGCTGCTTCGGGCTCTGCGCCGGGAATGGAAACAACCTGGACCTCATTTGCGCGTTGCGCCCGAGTTTTGGCGCGCATCGACAACATGGGCACCCCGACAAAGAGGAATCCGCCGATCAGATTGCCAAGCGTTACGGGGAGTTGATTCCACAGCCACCAATTGCTCAAGGAGACCGGTGCGCCCATCCAGATGCCTGCCGGAATCACGAACATATTCACGACAGAGTGTTCGTAGCCGAGTGCAAAGAAGACAAAGATGGGCAGCCAGCAGGCGGCGATTTTTCCAAGCGTAGATCGCGAGGTCATGCCCATCACGACCCCCATGCAGACCATCCAGTTGCAGAGTGCGGCCCTGACGATGGCGAGCCAGATGCCGCTGGAGCCAAGCTTTGCGTAGCCCAGCGTCTTTGCCTGCGCTGCCGCCACAATCAGCGCCGCTGCACCCGTAGCCGGCGCGCGATGAAACTGCGTCATGACTGCTGCGTACAGGCCCGCGTACACGCAGCCGCCGATCAGATTTCCGACGAATACCCAAAACAGATTTGCAATCACCTGGCCGAGCGTGGCCTGCTTTGCGATCCATGCGGCAGGCAGTAGCGCGAAGCTGCCGGTGACCAGCTCAAGACCCAGAATGACGATCATGGCGAAGCCTGTTGGAAAAAGCAGCGCGCCCACGACCGGAGGCAATCCTTGAGCATTCGCGCTGAAGGCAACGGTGGTAGCAAAGCCAAGCAGCGCCGGAAAGAAATCCGCGCAGCAGATAGTCCCGGATTTTCAGTTGCGCCTTTGCCGCCCCAACGGAGACAAAGACATTAGCTACCTCTGAGGGCATCACATAGTCCATGACGGACTCCTTATCGCAATTGGATTTTTCGACGAAGCGGACTCGCGGCGCCCATGCGGCGCACAGAAAAACTTTGCAATGTCAAGTTTGCTCAGCGGAGAGCGATGAAGATCGCTTGATCGAACTGCGGCACGACAGGGTGCCTTTTTGAGGTTATTCAAGCATTGAATAGCACGTCGTTCATGTGTTTCCCGTAAAGATTGTCAGCCATGCGTTCAAGCGCCTGCACAGCAAGTCATGACAACTAGCTGATTCATGATCTTCCTCCTTTCGCAGCGTGTGTTTGCAATCGATCGGAATGCGCTTGCGCAGCATTCATTGGCGTCTTTTCTACGCGCACCGCGCACTGCTTGTAATTAGGCTCGCGCGAGAGGGGGTCGAATGCGCTTTGCGTGAGCTGGTTGGCATTCGTCTCGGCAAAATGAAACGGAAGAAATACCTGTCCCGGCGCCACGATCTCAGTGACGCGCAGCTCGACCTGGCTCACCCGCCCCCGTGGCGAAATCACGTCGACACGATCGTGTGCCTGCAGGTTCAGTTGCCGCGCATCCTTCGGATTCATTTCCAGCCACGCGCGCGGAGACATGCGCTGCAAAATCGAGATGGCTCCGGTTTTTGTTCGCGTGTGCCAATGCTCGACCGTACGGCCCGTGTTGAGGATCAGCGGAAAGTCGTGATTGGGCTGCTCCGGGAACGCCTCCCACTTCGTCGGCAACAAGCGCGCGCGGCCATCCGCTGTTTCGAACTTGCCGTTGCTGTAGAGGCGGCGAGACTTGGAAGGATGTGCGGTGGTCCCTTTAGGGTAGGGCCATTGAATTCCGCCAGAGGCTTCAATTTGCTCGTAGGTCATTCCTGAGTAATCGCAGAGCCGACCCACAGAGACGCGGCGCCATTCATCGAATGCATCGCGCGGCTCGCGCCAGCCGGGAAAAAGCTCTTCTCTGCATCCCAGGCGTTCGGCAATGGCAAGGAAAACATCGAAGTCGGAGCGAGCTTCGCCCGGTGGCGTTACGGCGGCATTTACTTTGCTTGCGCGGCGCTCGGAGTTGGTATACGTTCCTTCCTTCTCGCCCCAGATGGCCGCCGGAAGAAGGAGATCGGCCAGCTCCGTCGTTGGCGTGGGATGAAATCCGTCCTGCACCACGAGAAAATCCAGATTGCCGAGCGCGTGTTTCAACACATCGATATTGGGAAATGAAACCAGAGGATTGGTGCCGAGAATCCAAAGCGCGCGAATCCTGCCCGCCACAGCGCTTTCAATGATGTCGGGATAAGCCAGGCCGCGTTGCGTTGGAATGCGTTCGACCGGGACGTTCCAAAGGCCGGCGATCTCTGCACGATCCTTCTCGCTTTCAAATTTGCGATACCCGGGAATGCCCGAAGTAAATCCGGCTTCGCGCGTGCCCATGGCGTTGCACTGGCCGGTAATGGAAAACGGGGAAGCGCCCTTGCGTCCGATGTTGCGCGTAATCAGTGCGAGGTTGTTGATGGCATTAACAGTCTCCGTTCCCTTCGTGCTGTGGTTCACGCCCATTGTCCATCCGATGAAGGCGTTCTTCGCGTTCGCGTACATAAGCGCGATATCGCGGATGGTTTCCGCGTCGAGGCCGGTAATCGTCGCGGCATATTCAAGCGTGTAGGGCTCGAGCGACTCTCTTAATTCGTCAAAACCGAAAGTGTGCAGCTCGACGAAGGCTTTGTCATAAAGCTCTTCGTCGATCAGGATGCGCAGCATGGCGTTGATCAGCGCCAGATCTGAGCGCGGCTTCACTGGCAGATGGATGTCCGCCATCATCGCGGTTTTGGTCACGCGCGGATCGGCAACAATCAGCCTCTTTGCTTGGTTTGCCTCCAGCCGCATGCAGAGGATAGGGTGATTCTCCGCGATGTTGGCGCCAATGAGCAGGATTACGTCTGCGTGTTCCAGATCCTCGTATGCGCCCGGCGGTCCATCGCTGCCGAAAGAGCGCTTGTATCCGGCGACCGCGGTGGACATGCAAAGCGTGGTGTTGCCGTCGTAATTCCGCGTGCCGAATCCTAGTTGCACCAGCTTGCCAAGCGTATAGAACTCTTCGGTCACTAGCTGGCCGGTGCTGATCACTCCGAGCGATTCGGGTCCGTACTTTTCCTGCACCGCACGAAATCGCTCGACCATGGTATCGATGGCCTCATCCCAACTGACTCGTACCAGCGAGCCATTCTTGCGTAACAAGGGATACTTCGCGCGGCCTTCGGCTTCGATCGCGTAATGTTCTGCCAGTCCCTTCGGGCAGAGCTTGCCTACATTCACCGGATGATTGGGATTGCCGCGCACGCTCACCACGCGCCCATCCTTTACGCCCAGTTGCATACCGCAACCCACGGAGCAGTAGCCGCACGTGCTGTTGACCCAGCCATCCGCATGTTTGCGCGCGGCGGTAAAGCCGAGCACAGGGTCCTCAGCGTAGCTATACTTCGAAGCGCGAGTGTCGAGACCGGTCTTATGCGCGAGCCACTGGGCCAGCTTCATGCCGCCTCCTGCGCCAGATACTCGCTGGCCATGTTCATTGGAACAACCGAGACAAAGAAAAGGTAGCGCCCGATAAACTCTCCGCTCATCATCAGCAGCGCGATGGCGATGCGAACCCAGGCGGCCGCGCTGAGTGGAAGAAGCGCGAGGCCCGCGCACGGAAGAACGAAGCGAATCAGCAGGTGATTGGAAAATGTCGTATTCAGCAATTGCCAGGAGCCGTGCAACTCATGCGTCTGGGAACGGCCGAGCCACAGCAGTTTGGTTCCCGCGGTCACAAACACAAAGGCAACACCCGACACCACGGCGGCTCGCGCGCCTGCCGCTGACTGCGTGAGAATGTTCGCGCCGCAAGCTCCCAGCAGCGCGGTCGTGCTTCCGAACTCCGCGACGGTGAGAGGCGAGTTCCATGCCGGGCGTCCGGGAACAAGATAGAGCCGTGCGCTCGCACCCACCCCGCAGATTCCAAGGCAAGCGGTCAGCGCGCCGAGCCAGCCCGCGCCGCGAAGACCGAACCAAAGGGCAGCAGAATACGCTGTTGCGGCTCCAGCAAACAAAGTGAAGAGCAGAACTTCGCGGCTGAGCCATGAGCGACGCCACATTTTCAGTGCGCGCGCGGCGTGGATGGGGCGGCCCAGATGGAGAGTCGACGCGGTCAGTGCGAGCATGGCCACGAGCAACGCGACCAGCGCCGCGGTGCGGTGCGATTGCGCACTGAAGGCCTGCAACAGCGAGATGGCGGCGAACGCGCCCACGGAGAGCTGCGTGAGCACGGTCATCACGATCAGCGGCCAGTGCGGGTGCTCCGCATGAAGTTGGTTCAGATCCACCTTGCCCACATTGGCAGGCATCTTTGCGGGCAGCGTAATGCGCGTGGTCGAGACGCTGTGGTCTGCCGAGGGCATACCGGGAGAATTCGCGGATGCCCGATAATCCTTGCGCCAATCGGCAACATTCACGACCTCGATGCGAATTGCCTCTTCAGGGCAAGCAGCGGCGCAAGCCGGCTCCTGGCCGAGCGCAAGCCTGCCGTAGCACATGTCGCATTTACCCACCACGCCGCGTTCAGGGTTGTACTGCGGCACGCCGTACGAGCAGTTCCATGTGCAGTATTGGCAGCCAATGCAGGCATCCGCGCTGTGGCGCACAATTCCCGTTACGCTGTCCTTGCTATAGGCATCCACCGGGCATCCCGTCAGGCAGGTTGGCTCAAGACAGTGGTTGCAGCCCATCGAAAGGTAATGGCGGTGCGTCTTCGGGTACACTCCACCTTCAATCTCGCCGACGCGCCGCCAAAGAATATCTGTAGGATTGCCGTTCTGTTCGTTGCAGGCCACGACGCAGCATTTGCAGCCGATGCACTTCGTCATGTCGAAATGAAAGCGATATTGCTCGCCCGGTCCCGGCGCGCGCGGCAATTGGCCCTGCGTACCGACACCGCAGAACGAGGCTGCTGGTGCAGGCTCGTCATCCAGTGTCGCGATCGCAGATGTCGCCGCGGTCGTCAGGAGGAAGACATCGCCGTCTTCCTGAACTCGGTTGAGCAGGGGTAATTCCAAATTGGCTCCTGTAGGTTGCGAAGAGAAATTGAGGCGCAAATCTCTCAGTACGCGCCGCGCTGTCGGCGCAAGCCCATGCTGTCTCACAATGTGCGTGCAATCATCGGCCGTTCGGGCCGGGCTCTTCGCGGAGCCAACTGATAATCACCCCATTCAGGGAGAAGCTGCCGGCATTCGGAGCCGGCAGAGAGCGAAGCGTTAAAAAAACCTCACTCCGCTCGGGGTGATTGCGTTGAGCATAACGTGAATCTGCGTTCCATGCAAGTGAGGTTTGTATTCGCATTACAGCAAAACTCTTTTACGGCATCTTTATTCCATTTCTGCGATCCTATTTCTGGTGTCTTCACTCCAGGTCGCGTGAAGATGAGGCCAGGACAAGCACTTCGTCGGGCCGATTTGCATCCGAACGAGTGAAGGATGTTCTTGCTTCCCTTGCTACCACTACAATTTTGCTCGCGTTCGATACTTCCTCTTTATCGAGTGACAAGATGGCTGCTGCAAACTTCAACGGTATTCGTGTCCTGAGTCTCGAGTCGCGCCGCGCCGTTGAAGCGAGCAAGTTGATACGCACATATGGCGGCGAACCGCTCACAGCTCCCGCAATGCGGGAGATCCCCATGAGCTCCGATGGTCCGGTCATCGAGTTTGCCGAAGCATTGATGAACGGCGCATTCGATCTGGTGATCTTCACGACCGGTGTCGGCGTGCGAACACTCATCAAGACCGTCTCCGAGCGCATGGACCGCGAAAACTTTCTGACTGCTTTACGCGCGGTGAAGATCGCTGCGCGCGGTCCGAAATCCTCTGCCGCGTTGCGCGAAGCCAATATTCCCATCACGGTGATCTCGCCCGAGCCATTCACGTGGCGCTCATTAGTGCAGGCGATGGAGGATAGATTTGGAAACGGCCTGACCGGAATGAACATCGCTGTGCAGGAGTACGGCACGTCGAACCCCGAGCTACTCACGGTGCTTGCGGAAAAGAGCGTTTCCATCACGCGCGTCCTGGTGTACCAATGGGCCTTGCCTGAAGATGTGCAGCCATTGCGCGAAGCCGTGATTGCGCTGGCTCATGGACATGTTGACGTTGTGCTCTTAATGAATGCGGGGCAGGTCGCGCACCTTTTTCTGATGGCCGAGCGCATGGGGTACACCGAAGCGCTTTACGAGGGGTTTCGCTCCACCCTCATCGCCTCCATCGGGCCAAGCACGACAGAAGGTCTCTCGATGAATCGTCTGACTCCCGATTTCGAACCATCGCAATCGAAGATGGGTTTTCTCATCAAGGAAATTTCTGAAAGTGCAGAAAAGCTTCTGAAACAAAAGCGTGCCGCAGCCTCTCTGCACGTTTCAAACGGCATCGCCAGGCCGATCAGTCCGCTGCTGACGAACGATCCTGCTGGCGCACAGACACCAACGCCTGCCATCTCCGGCGTGGACTTCCTGCATGAAATTGGCAGCCGCATGGCGGCTTCCGATTCGCTGCACACGGTGCTGAATCGCATCGTGGACTTTGCCTGCTCTTTGATCCAGTGCGATTCCTGCTTTGTCTATTTGCTCGAAGGCGATCAGCTGGTGTTGCGCGCGTCGAAGAACCCGCACTCCGACGTCGTCGATCATCTGGGCATCTGGCTTGGGCAGGGAATTACAGGTTGGGTCGGTTGGCATCGCGAGCCCGTCGTGATTCCCGAAAAAGCTCTCAGAGATCCAAGGTTTAAGCTCTTCAAGAATCTGCCGGAAGATACTTTCGAGGCGTTTCTCTCGGTACCCATTCTGTGCCGCAGCAAATTGATCGGCGTCATCAACCTGCAGCATCGCAAGCCTTACTACCACACCGAGCAGGAAGTGCGTTTGCTTACCGCGGCCGGCTATCTCGTGGGCGCCGAACTGGAACGCGCGCGTCTCGAAAGCGAAAACCTGGAGCTTTCTGACCGCCTGGAATCACGGAAGCATATCGAGAAAGCCAAGGGAGTGCTGCAGCGCGATTTCGGGTTTGACGAGGACACGGCGTACAAGGCCATGCAACGCGAAAGCCGACAGCGCCGCAAGCCCATGCGCGAGATCGCCGAGGCTATCCTTTTGAATGACGATCTGCGCAAGACGCGCTGGTCGCTGGCAGGTCAGGCGACCGAGGAGATTTCGTCATCTGGCACGTAAGTCAAGCGCAGATGCCGTAGATACTTGTGTTCGATCTCGATTTTGCGTAAGATGACTTCAAGGTGAGACAAGGTCGTCTCCCTTTTCTGTTCACCCTGCACCATGCCGTGCCAGGGTCCCAAAGAAAAACCACTGAGTCGAGTATTGCATCGGGCAGATTTTGACTTGTCCGCCCGCTGCCGTTTGAGCGCTCTGTGCGACTCGCGCAGTTCCGCTCCATACGCAAAGGGAATTCGGCATGGAATCTCTTTCACCTCAAAATCCGGGAGCATTCAGCGCGGAGCAGAAGGAATATCTTCTTGGCTTCATGGCGGGAGCAATGCAGCGTGGAGCGCAGCCCTTTGTTGGCCACACTCCCGCGGGTCTGCTCACAAGCGACACTATTTCAGGCGTCGTCAATCCCGCCGAGCCAGCAGAGGAGACCTTCCACGGCACGCCTGTATCGGACCTGTGCCGCGAAGAGCTCTGGAAGTACGAGCAAAATCCACTCGACATTTGGGACAAACTCGTCGCTCATGCCGACGAAAATCGCGCGCCTGAAGCCGAAGACATCTTCCGCTTCAAGTTTCACGGGCTTTTTTACGTTGCGCCGGCTCAGGATTCGTTCATGATGCGGCTGCGCATTCCGGGTGGCGCGCTTACCGCACATCAGATGCGCGGCTTGGCCGACATCGCCGAAAAGTGGGGCGCAGGCCGCGCCGACATCACGACGCGCGCAAACTTGCAGATACGCGAGTTTCGGCCGAAAGATATCGTGCGCGTACTCACGGGCGTGCACGATATCGGGCTCACATCACGTGGTTCCGGCGCGGACAATATCCGCAACATCACCGCATCGCCCCTTACGGGCATCGATCCCAATGAGTTGATTGACACCGCGCGCTACGCCAATGCTCTCCACCACTACATTCTGAACTGCCGCGACCTCTACGAGCTGCCGCGCAAATTCAACGTCGCCTTCGACGGCGGCGGCGTAATCAGCGTGGTTGCCGACACCAACGACATCGGATTTGTTGCTGTGCGCGTAGGTGACGGCCACAACGTGCCTTCGGGCGTGTATTTCCGCGTGCTGCTTTGCGGCATCACGGGACACCAGCAATTCGCTTCGGACTGCGGCCTTCTGGTACGCCCGGAGCAGGCAGTTGCTGTGGCAGCAGCCATGATCCGCGTCTTCATCGATCACGGCGATCGCACGGACCGCAAAAAGGCTCGGCTCAAATATCTCGTGGATAAATGGGGCGTAGAGAAGTTTGTTGCAGAAACCGAGAAGCGCCTCGCCTTTCCTCTTCTGCGTCTTCCTGCTGAAGAGTGCGAGCGTCAAACCGCGATCGATCGCGCCGGCCACATCGGAGTTCACCCGCAAAGTCAGCCGGGCCTCAACTACATCGGCGTGTCAGTCCCGGTTGGCCGCCTGCCCGTAAGCCAAATGCGCGCACTGGCCGATGTTGCCGAAGAGTTTGGCAGCGGCGAATTGCGCCTCACGGTTTGGCAAAACCTGATCGTTCCTAACGTCGCTTCGCAGCGTATCGATCTTGCTGTTGAATGTATTCGCGCAGCGGGCCTTGCATGCACAGCGGGCACCGTCCTGCGCGGCACGGTGGCTTGCACGGGAAATCGTGGCTGCCGTTATGCCGCTACCGACACCAAAGCGCACGCAGTCGAGCTCGCCAATCTGCTCGATTCGAAATTCAGAATCGAACAGCCGGTCAATCTGCATGTCACCGGCTGCCCTCACTCCTGTGCGCAACATTATGTTGGCGATATCGGACTGCTGGGTACGAAGGTCAACGGCGAGGAAGGATACCAGGTTGTGATCGGCGGCGGGTCAGATCAGGACCGGGGGCTCGCGCGCGCGATCGGCCCCGCGGTCGGGTGCAGCGAGCTGTCTCCGATGCTCGAAAGTCTCTTCACCGAATTCGAGGAGCGCCGCAATCCGAATGAGTCGTTTCTTCAATTCAGCCGCAGGCACAGCGTCGTCGAACTGCAATCGTTTCTCACCGTGAAGGAGCCGGTATCCCAATGACTGCTTCAGTTCCCTACATCCCTGAGAATGCGCCCTTCACCGAAGAGCAGCGGGCGTGGCTCAATGGACTACTCGCCGGGATGTTTTCGAACGCGCCACAGGCAACTGCCGTGACCAAGCCCTCGCGTCGCATTGCAGTGCTCTATGCCTCGCAATCGGGAACCGCCGAGGGACTGGCGCGCAAACTGGCGAAGGAATTGAAGGCCGAGGGGCACGCACCAGCAGCCTCTACGCTCGTCGGCTACACGCCGGCGGCTCTTGCGGCGGAGTCGTGTGCACTGATTATTGCCAGCACCTATGGCGATGGCGATGCTCCCGACGGTGTGCAGCCCTTCTACGAGCAGCTTTGCCTCGAACACTTTCCGCGCATGGAGAAGCTGTCGTATGCAGTGTTTGCGCTGGGCGACAGCCACTATGAGCACTTCTGCAAATTCGGCAAAGATCTTGACGCCAAACTCGCCGCACTCGGAGCGAACCCGCTTGCCGATCGCATCGATTGCGACGTGGACGTGGATGAGCCATTTGCGCAATGGAAGGCGGCAATTGTTGCGCGCCTCAATGACGACTCTCCGCTTCCACTCCGAAAAGCTCCGCCAGCGCTGGAGCCAGGCGCACTGCAATCGGCGGCATCCTCCGCACAAACCGAAGTTCGGGCGGCGAAAGCCTTCACGCGCGATTCTCCATTGCTCGCTCCCGTAATCGACAAACGTTCCTTGACGCACGTCACCTCGACAAAAACAACGTTGCACCTTGCCTTTTCCATTGAAGGCACAGGTCTCAGCTATGAGGTCGGCGATGCGTGCGGCGTGATGCCGAGGAACGACTTGAATCTCGTCGCGGAGATCCTGCAAACGCTGTGCTTCAACGGCAACGAACGTGTTCCCAGCGAAAAGACCGGAGGCACCACCACACTCCATGACGCGCTCGCTCATGAACGCCAGATCACACGGCTCAATCGTAAGATCGTCCAGGGATATGCCACGCGCGGGAATTGCGCGCTGCTTTTGGATCTGCTGCAGCCAGAGCACAAGACCGCTCTCAATGCTTACATGTACGATCGCGGCCTCATCGATTTGCTCATCGAGTATCCGGGCGTCATTGACGACCCAAGCGAGCTGATCGCTCTGTTACCGAAGCTCACGCCGAGGCTCTATTCCATTTCGTCCAGTCCCGCGGCGCACGCTGGACAGATTCATGCAACCGTGGCTGTAGTGCGATTCACGGCGCACAATCGCAATCGCGGCGGAGTGTGCTCCACACTCTTTGCCGACCGCACATCGCTCTCTGACCGGCTGCCCATCTACATTCAGCCTAACAAGAGATTCAAGCTACCCACGAACCCCGACGCTCCGATGATCATGATCGGACCAGGGACCGGCATAGCTCCATTTCGCGGCTTCCTGCACGAGCGCCGCGCGCTGGGACACAAAGGTAAGAACTGGCTGTTCTTTGGTGAGCGCAGCGCCGCCACTGACTATCTCTACCGCGAAGAGCTCGAATCCATGCAAACGGACGGCCACTTAACTCGGCTCGATACGGCATTTTCGCGCGACAGCGACCGCAAAGTCTATGTTCAGGATCGAATGATGGAGCAGGCGCCGCTGGTTTGGAACTGGCTACAGGATGGCGCAAGCGTATATGTGTGCGGCGACGCATCGCGGATGGCGAAAGATGTACACAAAACCCTGTGCCAGATTGCGCAAGCACAAGGCTCAATGTCCGCGCAGGCAGCCGAGGATTACGTTGGATCTCTCAAAGATGAGCGTCGATATCACCGCGACGTATATTGAATTGAATCGTGCACGGCCACGCCGATGAGATTCCTTCGTTGCATTTGCTCTGCAAGAAGAAGCCCAAGGCTGGCCCTCTCCAAACACTAGACATGACACCTGAATTGACGAGGTGTGCCCCTGGTCGCTTGCGCCTATGCTGAGTCTCTCAGTGCCGCCTGGGTCGCCGATACAGCGCATCCGCCACTTCCACCCGAAGTGGCACAGGTCTGATTGAGGAGCGTTGAAAAGTAGATGTTCGATGCTCCAGAAACGCCGTTGTCTACGACGATGCCGCTGGCACCTCCGGCCACTTGGAGGGTCCCATTGGGCGTGGCGCTTCCTGCGACCACTCCGCTCGCAGGAACCGTAAAGCCCATGATGCAGCCGTTCCCAAGGCTTTGGTTAGGGCAGGCATTCGAAGTGAACTGATTGCCAAAACTGAGCACGCTCAAGAAGAGATAGTCGGTGCCTTGGATCGCGGTGCAGGCGTTGATCCCGTTATTGCA